>MTLE01000101.1_pt3 | contig 92223 bp, 83 predicted proteins | sample 1982461 | NCBI WGS metagenome assembly MTLE01 (sample SAMN05712605, study PRJNA340218) | biofilm metagenome | isolation source: sample SPL anode biofilm adapted to -200 mV | place: USA | collected 2012-02-03 | reverse complement strand
CGACCTTCCTGTCGCTCCCGCCGATATCAGCTGGGGGATGAGCGAAACTGCTCACTCAGCTTTCATGGGACCATTGATCTCCCGGGCGATCTCCCTGCTCACCTGCCCGAGAGCGCTGCTGACGGCCGCCACCGCGGTATCGTAGCGGCCGTCTTTCAGCTTCTCCATACAGGTCGACACACGCGCCGCGACGCAGGTTCCATCCGCGGCGGAAAGGGTCCACTGAACCCTCATGCTCAGCTGGTCCCCCGGCACGCAGTCCAGACGGAGGATTCGCATGGCCAGGGTATAGTCGGCTTTTTCGTTCCGTCCCCGGGGTGCAGCCTGCACCCGGTCGCTGGCAAGGAGCAGGGAGAGGTTCTCCGCCATCACCGCGGCGATATTGTCGGGAAGGGAACCGGCCCAGCGGTCGAATTCGGCCAGTTTCAGTTCATTCTGTCCGGTCCTGGTCACGATCTGGGGACGGTTCAGGTAGTCGGGGACCTCCACCGGAGCGATACTGAGGGAGACCCGCCTTACCGCCGATGCCGGCGGTTTCGCTGCCTGGGGGCCAAGGGGGCTCAACGTGTAGAAGCGGGCCTGTGGCGAACGTGCGCAACCGGCAAGCCAGAAGGTTGCAATGACTAGGATGAGCGTTCTCGGCAGGTTGAATCCGTTGTTCATCTCACTCTCCTTTGGCGGCGGGCTTGCCGCTGATCAGCGACTCGGGATGACGCTCCAGCTGATCGGTAAGCATCCGCAGCGACTGGGCGGCGCGCGACAGCTCCCGCAGCGTTTCTCGCAGATCCTGCTGCAGCGGCGCATCGTCCTCCAGGACTTTTTTCGCCGTTTGCAGCGTCTTGCGTGCCTCCTCCAGGGTTGCCCGCGCCTCGGGCACGACCTCGCTACCCGCCCGCTTGACCACCTGATCCGTACTCTTCATGGTGGCGTCGAAGGACTGCAATGCCTGTCGCACATCGCCGACCACCTCATCCAGCGGCAGTTTTTCCAGTTTTTTCATAACCTTGCCCAGTGTTGCCTCCAGTTCCACCAGGCTGCTGGGGGTGGTGGGGAAGCGGGGAGGATCGCTGGACCAGTTGATGCTGGCCTTGGAAGCGCGGGGGAAGAAGTCCAGGGAGACCAGGAGCTGTCCGGTAACCAGGTTGCCGCTCTTGAGCTGCCCCCGCAGTCCGTAGGCAACCATCTGGTTGATATAACTCTGGGGATCCCTCGGATTGCTTACGAGCATTTGGCTGGACCGCGAAATCATCCTGTGGGGATAGACCCGAGTCTCCACCAGCATGTTGAGCTGCTTGCTGCGGCTGTCGAACTCCACCTGGATTCCTGTGACCTCGCCGACAATCACTCCGCGGAAGTCAACCGGCGCCCCCACCGACAGGCCACGCACCGATTCGCGGAAGACCATGGTGTAGGTATTGCTGTAGGAATCGGGCTGTTTCATGGCCTCTTCGCGGTTGGCGCAGAGGGTGAAGGCCACGTTCCGGTCAGGCGGAGGGGCGGCGGCATCCTCATCCAGGGTCTGGAAGGCTATCCCCCCCACCATGATGGAGACCAGCGACTGGGTGTTCACCTTCAGGCCATCGGCGTCTATGGCAATATCGACTCCGCTGGCGTGCCAGAAGCGGCTGTTGGCCCTGACATACCTGTCGTAGGGGGCGGCGACGAAGACCTTGAAGGTGACCCCCCTGCCGTCTTTGTCCAGTTCGTAGGAGAGCACCTGCCCCACCTTGATACGGCGGAAATAGAGCGGGGAACCGATGTCCAGCGACCCCAGATCCTGGCTGTGCAGCTTGAAGCGGCTCCCCGGCTCGTCCATGGTGACCACCGGGGGAGTCTCCAGCCCCTGGAAGTAGCGCAGTGTTTTTTTTGCTGTGCCCACGTCCATGCTGATGTAGCTCCCCCCCATCAGGGTGCCCAGTCCGGTGACGCTCCCCCCGGAAATCTGGGGGCGCACGACCCAGAACTTGGTGTCCTCCACCAGGTAGGGGGTGGCCTCCTTGACCAGTTCGGCGGTGGCGATCACGTGCTTCAGGTCCTTGGAAATCTTGATCTCCGTGACCAGGCCGACCTCCACATCCTTGAACTTGATCTTGGTCTTGCCCGCCTCCAGCCCATCACCGCTCTTGAAGCTGATGCTGATGGTCGGCCCCTTCTGCAGGTAGGATCTGACGGCCAGGGTTCCGCCGATGATGGCCGCCACGATGGGGATCAGCCAGACCAGCTGCAGGGAAAAGCGTCGTTTCGGTTCGGCTACAGCCTCGGGGATGTCCTGAAATTCCTGGTCTTGGGGTGTCTCAGTCATGTTCGGTTCTCTCTTTCTTCAGGGGATCCCAGATAAGGCGCGGGTCGAATGCCATGGCGGCGAACATGGTCAGGACCACGACCGCGCCGAAGGCCAGTGCCGCCGGGCCGGCGGTAATGGTGGCCAAAGAGCCGACCTGCACCAGTGCGGCCAGGATGGTTACCACGTAGATATCCAGCATGGACCAGCGGCCGATCAGCTCCACGATCCGGTAGAGTTTTGTCCGCTGCAGCGGCAGCCAGGTGGAGCGGAATTGCACGGAAACCAGCAGCAGGGTCAATGCGATCAGTTTCAGCAAAGGCACCAAGATGCTGGCGATGAACACAACCAGGGCCAGATCCCAGGAGCCGGAATGCCAGAGATAGACGACCCCGCTCATGATGGTGTCGTCCTGGGCGCCGAACATTGAACCGGTCTTCATGATCGGCAGCAGGTTGGCCGGGATGTACATGATGTAGGCCGCGATCAAGAGCGCCAAGGAGCGCGACACGCTGTTGGGCTTGCGGAAGTGCAGCGGCGCGGAGCAGCGGGGGCAGCGGGACTCTCCGCTGCCCTTCACTCCCTTTGACAGCAGGCCGCACACATGGCAGGAGAACAGTCCGCAATCCTGCGCGGTAAGCGGGGCTCTGGTCATGGGCCATCCCCTTTTCCGCCGGCAGCTTCCGCACGCTCCCAGACATCACGGATATCGAAGGATGCGGCGGCGGCAGCCATCAGCAGGATCAGGACGCCGAAGGACCAGAGGGCCAGGCCGGGGATGACTCTGGCAAAATGGGTCAGCTTCACCAGCGCCACCAGCACCCCCAGCAGGAACACCTCCACCATGCCCCAGGGGTTTACCTCCCGCAGGACGCGCATGCTGATGTTCAGGCCACCCGGCCGGCGCCCGGACTTGAGCGCCAGCAGCAGGTGGAGCATGAAGGCGATTTCCAGGGCCGGCATCAGGAGGGTGGTCAGGAACACCAGCAGGGAGATGATGGTCATGTCCTGGTTCCAGAGCGCCCGGGCCGCACCCATGAGGGTGGTGTCGTGGCGCGTCCCCTGGATGTTGATGCCGACGATGGGGTAGGCATTGGCAATGATGAAGACCAGGGCGGCGGTCAGGGTAAAGGAAAGGGTATTGTCCAGGCTGGCATGGGGTGAGCGGTAGAGCTTGGCTCCGCAGCGTACGCAACGAGCCACTTTGCCGGGGAGAAGCTTGATCTCCCGCTGGAGCAGGTCACACTCGTGACAGGCGATCAGCGGCAAATCGCCATCGCCGGACCGTTCCAGGCTGATCTCACTGGCGCTCATGGCGTGTCTCCTGTTCCCCTGCGCCGCAGCTGAATCGTTCAGGCGGGTGGCCGGGTGGGGATGGAACTGCGTGCGGGGGAATTGTCCTGGCCATGTGAAGCGGTCCTCAGTTTGTTGCGGCGTCAGCCGTTCCAGATCATGGGTGCAACGGCCGTACACTTATCCCTGTTACCATATGTACGAACCAGCCGCCGATGTCCATCGACGGCTGGCGCGGAATACCGCCTGATCAGTCCGGCATGACGCAGTTGGTGCCACCCCGGTTGTCGCACAGGGCAAAGCGAATTTTCTTGGCCCAGTATTTGAGTGCCTCGTCGGCGTTGTACCAGCTGCTCCAGAGCTTGGTGATGGTTTTGCCTCCCACACGCCGGTCCAGGGCCGCACCCAGCAGTTCGCCGCTGGAGGCGTCGGTAATTTTCATCTGCAGGGTTATTTCACCCACCCCCATCTGCTTGCCGGTGACGGACATTTTGACGATGTTGAGGCCGATGCCGATGGGCGAGAGCGTGGAGATCGTATTGCGGGCCGGCTTGGAGGAGTCGGCATCGATGATTGCCCACTGGATGCGCATGGTGCCCGGCTCAGCCGAGGTAACGACCGTGTAATCCTGCTCAAGTTCCTTGCTCAGGTAGACATGGGCGTTGTTGGCCAGTGCCTGCAGGTTCTCCAGCTGGTCCTTGTCCAGCTCGCCATCCTTATAGATGATGACCGGGTCGATCATTACCTTGTTGTAGCTCTTGACTTCGGCCTTTGGGTTCACGTACCGGTACAGGGCCTGATTACCGCTCCCCTCCACCAGAATCTCCGGGTTGACCAGCGGCGATTCCTTGAGGTCAACGCTGCGCGCCTGATAGCTTCCGGCGCAGCCGCTCATCTGCAGGGCACCTGCCACGAACAGTGCAACCAGTACCGGTGTTTTCATCCATTTCATGCTGTCTCTCCTTTCATGCTTGAGTGTTGTGAAGCGACTGTGCCGACGGGTCAGGAATGTTACCCTGGCGCATGCTCCCTTCCCGCTTCGCCCTTCTCCCTGGTCCGAAGCGGTTCAGCGTGCCCCAGGGGGAGTCCTTCCTGAACCCGGTCCGTCTTCCCCTCTGATTTTCTCGATCAGTTCGATCCCCTGCGTCTCGCTGGATTCGTAGAACGATATCTCCGGAATCTGTGACGACAGCTCCATGGCCTCCAAAATCTTGGCGTAGTTGCTGCTTTTGATATGCCGTTTCAGTTCCGCCAGGGACCGCCACAGCTCCACGTAGAGCAGGCCCTGCTCTTCGTCATGTTCCTCGTAGATGCTGCAGGCAAGGCAGCCTGACTCCGCCATAATGGGCCCCTTGATGGTAAGGAGTATGTCCAGAGTCTCCCGGCGTTTTTCATTGAGCGGTATCGTTTTCAGGGTGACGATGATCATGATGGAGAATCTCCATCCCAGTTCTGTGCCAACCGAAACGAAAGCCAAGTATTGTTTTAAAACAAGAGACAATATAGACGGTTACCCTGCCGTGACAGGACGGGCGCGCTGGCTCGGCACCGGATCGAGAGACGAAATCTCAACCTAAGGATGGTATGCCGTCTTTCTCCCGGGGAGGGAGTATGCCCAATTTTTTCATCCGGGAATAGAGCGTGGCCGGATTGAGGTCCAGGATATGGGCGGCGCCCCCCTCGCCTTTTATGCGCCACTCCGTCCGGCGCAGAACATCCTGGATGTAGCGGCGCTCCACCTCTTCGAGAGTTGTCATCTGGGGAGGGGCGTTAACGGAACTATCCGGAAGCCGTATCTTCAACTCGTCTCCCGAACTGACGATCACCGCGTATTCAATGACGTTCCTCAGTTCCCGCACATTGCCCGGCCAGGAATAGGACTGCAGCGCAAGCATGTCCTTCTTTGCGATCCTGAGGATCCGTTTGCCCATCTTCTCGTTGAAATCCCGCACGAACTCCCACGCCAGCAGGGGGATGTCGTCCCGCCGCTCACGAAGGGGGGGGACGACGATGGGAAAAACGCTCAGGCGGTAGTACAGGTCTTCGCGAAACCTGCCCTTGCGCACCTCTTCCAGGAGATTGCGGTTGGTTGCGGCGATCACGCGCACATCGACCTTGATCGTCCGGGGGGATCCCAGGCGCTCGAACTCCCCCTCCTGCAGCACCCGCAGCAACTTGCCCTGAAGCTCCATCGACAGTTCCGCTATCTCGTCCAGAAAGAGAGAGGAGTCGTCGGCAAGCTCGAAGCGCCCCATCTGGCGCGTCAGGGCGCCGGTGTAGGCTCCCCGTTCACGCCCGAACAGCTCGCTCTCCACCAGCGACGAGGGGAGCGAGGCGCAATTCACCTTCACCATCAATTTGTCCCGGCGGGGACTGTGGTTATGGATCGCCTGGGCCACCAGCTCCTTGCCTGTCCCGGTTTCACCGTACACAAGAACGGTGGAGGGGGTTGGCGCCACCTGTTCCACCATGGCAAGAACCCCTTGGATCGGTTCGCTCTGGCCGACAATCTGATCGTTGAAGCGGGACGCGCGAACCTCGCTGCGAAGATAGTCTGCTTCCAGCTCCAGCTTGTCCTTCAGCCTGGCAATTTCGTCACAGGAACTCCTGAGCTCGTCCTCCGTCGCTTTCCGGTGAAGCGCGTTCACGAACAGATCCCCGATTATCTGCAGGCGGTTAAGAACATCCTCGGTCCCGGCAAGGATGCCGGAATGGGATTCCACGACGATCAGGTAATGGACCCTGTTTTCAACCCTCAGGGGAACGTGCAGTCCGGAGCGAATCCCCATGGCCATCCAGGAAGCGCGGTCCCTGTCCGCCTCGTCCGGCAGTTCGGCGAGATCGGAGAAACAGTAGCAGCGCCCCTCACGCACCTGACGAAACGACCAGGGGAACAGGGCCACGAGGTCGACATCACCGGCCAAGCGCTCAAGCCCCTCCCGGTACACGGCATGGGTGATGATGGTCTTTTCACCCTCCAGATCCACCTTGATCAGCCCGCAACGGTCGCCATGGAAATGGTCCAGGAGTCTCCACAGGGCATGCTCGATCTGATGGTCCAGATCGGAAGGCAGCGTGGACTTGGCAAAGACGGACGAGGTCTCCGCCAGGAATGACTCGAAGCTCAGCTGCCGGAGAAGGGCCTGTTCATCCTGCTTCCGTTGGGTTACATCCGCCGAAGCTCCCATGACGCAGTATGATTTTCCGCCATTACAGCTGTGCGGCCCCCCCCGCGAGTGAATCCAGCGAATTGATCCGTCCGGGAGCAGCAAGCGGTACTCGATGCTGGTTGTCTCGCCCCTCCGCATCATGGCGTCCAACCCATCCCTGACCATATCGAGATCATCGGGATGAACCCTGTCGAGAATCTGTTCCAGACGGATCTGCCCGTTTTGGGGAAGACAGAAGATATCCCTGGCAACATGATTGCTCCAGATCGCAGAGGTGGCGAGATCCAGCGCCCAGAGGGCGGTGCCTGAAGCATCAGCGGCACGCTTGAGCCGGGTCTCGTTTATTTTCAGTTCTTCGCATGAGTGATGCGTGGCGCCCCACTGACCGTCGTCGGCCACGGATCGTGGAGAGTCGCAGGGAAGCAGCGGGTGGAGGGTCTTCTTGGGAGCTCTTTCCAGCATAGGTGATTCCTCATGGCCGAATCTGAAATCGTTTTAACTGAATGATAGTGCAGATGTTGTTCGTCGCAAGTTGAAATGTCATCCCAAGGTCGATATTTAGTCTCGGCAACGGCGTGCGTAGCCAGGAGAACGACGGCAATGCAGCGTATTTGTGGCTAGTTACGGCTCCTGCCAACAACCTTCAGAGTTGGCACAATTAGTGGTTGTAAAGCACTATGGAGGGTGGATCGCCACGTCATCACGTGCCAGGCTCTTGTTGCGCCGAAAAAGGCACCGCCCCCGTTAACAGAAAGAGCAGGCGCAGAACGGCAGGGCGACGCACGACAGGGGTACCACTTGAGGGTACATGCGATGTCGAGGAAAAGGGTACGGACAATGCACCGTTTCACGCGCACGCTGCTGGTCGGCATCGCCTTCTGCCTGCTGGCGGTTGCCGGTTGTTCGAGCATCGGCCCCCGCACGGTTGCCAATGACAGTTTCAACTATACCGACGTACTGGCGGACTCCTGGAAGCAACGCATGCTGATCAACATGGTACGGCTGCGTTATGGGGACACGCCCATCTTTCTCGAGGTTGCGTCGGTGATCAATCAATACTCTCTGGAAACAGGGGTTAACGTCAGTGGGCAAATCGCCAGGACCGGGGCGGGCGACATCTTCGTTGGAATGGGGGGACACGGCACGTACACCGACCGCCCTACCATCACCTACATCCCTCTCGGCGGCGAGAGGTTTGCCCGAAGCCTGATGAGGCCGCTGCCACTGTCCGCGGTTATGGGCATGATCGAGGTCGGCTACCCCGTTGACACCGTCCTGCAGATCTGCGTGGAGTCAATCAACGGCATCAGGAACCGCTACGAAGGCGTGTTGCGCGAGCAACCGGCCAGCGCGGAGTTTTACCCGCTGCTGGACCGATTGCGCCGGATACAGGACTCCGGGGCAATTGCCCTCAGGGTTCAAAGGAATGCCGAGAAAGACATTACGATCCTGAGTCTGAGGGGAACGGTAGACGCGGCGGTGGCTGAGGACAGCCTTCAGGTGCGCAAACTGCTGGGACTCGATCCGGCGACTGAGGAGTTCGGCGTTGTCTATGCCTCCAGATCCGGCAATGACAGGGAACTTGCCGTGCTGACCCGCTCGATCCTGCAGATTATCAGCAACCTGGCGGCAAGCATCGAGGTGCCGGATGCTCATCTGGCCCGGAAACTGGTCAGACAGATCACTCCCGAAGTCACAGCGGCGGGCACTGCGGTATCACCACTGATCAGGATACGGAGTTCCCCGTCCAAGCCGGACAACGCCTTCGTGGCGGTTCCCTACCAGTCAAGCTGGTTTTGGATCGACAACAGCGACCCGAAATCCAAGGGGCTGTTCTCATTTTTGATGTTCCTCTTTTCCCTCACCGAGGTCAGCGGAAAAGAGGGGGCACCGATCGTTACCATCTCGGCGGGAGGCTAGGCGGGCAGACGAACAGGGGGATCGCTAACAGCAATCGGCGTCTACAGGAGTTGGCCAAGACAACAGGCCCCACAAGGGCGAGTGACAGAAAAAGGAGGTTGTACATGAAGATTCACTATCGTTTCCGTTTCGTTGTATGCATGGTTGCTCTGCTGGTTGTGGCCGGCTGCGCTTCAACCAAGGTCACCGACCGACAGCCGCTGGTGACCGGCCAGATTCAGCGTCCCGGCCGCATTCTGGTCTACGACTTCGCCGCAACGCCCAACGAACTCCCCCCCGGCTCGGCCCTTGCCGTCCAGTATTCTGGCGGCGAAACCCCACAGAGTGCCGAGCATATCGCAAACGGCCGGAAGCTTGGCGCCCTGATAGCACAGGAGCTGACCAGCCAGATCCGCGAGATGGGCATGTTGGCGGAGCACGCCTCGCTGGGAACGACAGCAGAGCTTAACGACATCGTCATCAGGGGCTGCATCATTTCCTACGACGAGGGGAGCGCCGCCAAGCGCGTCACCATCGGGCTGGGAGCAGGCTCATCCCAGCTGAGGGTTGCCGCCGAGGGCTTGCAGATGACCCCCCAGGGGCTGCGCACCCTGGGGTACGGCGCGACCCAATCCGGTGGGAACAAGACCCCGGGGGCTGCCGTGGGAGCCGCCACCTTCATCGCCACCGCCAACCCGGCGGGCCTGATCGTCAGCAGCGGGATGAAGGTCTACGGTGAGGCGAGCGGCAGCAGCAAAGTCGAGGGGCGTGCCAAGAAGTCCGCCGAGGAAATCGCCGATGTGCTCAAGAAACGCTTCAAGGATCAGGGGTGGATCGAATAACCGCGACGGGAATCCCCATGCCAAGGGGCGGAATCCAAGCCGGACCCCTTCAACCATAGGAAAGGAGAATACGTCATGTTACTCAAGAGAATGTATGCGCTGTTGACAACCGTGACACTGCTGTTCGCCAGTGGATCTGTTTTCGCGGCGGACAAGGGTGTCCTGGAGGTAAAATCCACCAGAGCCGGGGCAACCGTGGCAGTGGAGCGGGCCATCAAGGAGGGACAGGTTCTGGTGAGCGCCACCGACGCGGCCAAGAATCCGCTCATGGGGCTGACCGCCAGGGATTTGAGCATAAGCCAGGCAGGAGTTGCGGGCAGGATCATCTCGGTGAAGCCGATTACCGAGAGCCAGGAGGTGACCCGCCACATCGTCCTTATGCTGGACAACTCCTTTTCCATGTACGAGCGCAATGCCATTAAGGCGCTGCTCGCCGGCCTTGACAAGGTGTTCAAGATCGTCAGGCCGATCGACAAGGTCTACCTGGTTATTTTTGACAACAAACTGACCACCAGCGTGGGCGGACGGCAACTGCGCGTGCACTCCTTCACGTCCAGCAACCCTGATGAGTTGCGGGAGTTTGCCAGCAAGGCCTACAGCCAGCAGGGACTGACAGGGACGACCGTTCTGTACGAAGGGATGCTGGCCGGACTGGATATCATCCGAAAGATCCCTGCCACGGACCCGAGAATCATGGTGGTCTTTTCCGACGGTGAAGACCTGAACAGCGCCCTGAAGCCGGAGGACGTCCAGAAGGCGACCCAGGGGATGGGCCGCTTCAACGCCTACGCCATCGATTACATGCCGGGCTATGCGACCAGTAAATTCCTGACCGGCTTTGCCACCCAGAACAACGGCCAGATATGGAAGGCCACGGCGGAGGACAATCTCGTCCCGATCTTCGAAAGCGTTGCCTCGCAGCTGCAGCACTACTATGTCGTCAGCTACGACTTCGTGCCCACCGGTACCGTTGCCGTTGCCACGTCCACGCTGAACATCGAGGAGATCAAGACCATCGACTCCTCGCCCCTGCTGGCTCATATCTACTTCGACAAAGGGATGGGCGAGATTGGCGACAAGTATGTCCGTTTCCACGAGGCCAGTGCAACGGAGGGATTCGACGAGCAGACCTTCCGTGACACCACCGAAAAGTACCACCAGATCCTGAACATCATCGGTAAGAGACTGGCCGACACCCCGGCAGCCACCATAACCCTGGTGGGCTGCAACGACAACAGCGGCGTGGAAAAAGGGAAGACAGGGCTCTCCACCAGGCGGGCGGAAGCGGTGAAAACCTACCTGGGGACGATCTGGAACATCGCTCCCGAGCGGATGAGGATCGAAGCCCGCAACCTGCCGAAGATGCCCAGCTCCACCAGTTCGCAGGAAGGGCAGGCCGAAAACCGCCGCGTGGAGATAGTAAGCAACGACATGGCCATACTCGCCCCGATCCGCAGCGTCTACGTTTCCGGCAAGGCTGATGCCTCTGAACTGGCGATAATGCCAAAGCTGAGCTCGACCCATGGCGTCTCCGACTGGAAGATTATTGCCAGCAACGCATCGGGTGCCATTGCCCAGCAGTCCGGCAGCGGGGCGCTGCCGGAAAAGGTGAGCCTCCCTCTGAAGGAAAAAGATCTCCTGACGATCGGCGCCGGTGGCGACATAATCGTCAAGCTGGAAATGCAGGACACCAAGGGGCAGCCACTGGTCGTTTCGTCCGAGCCGGTCAAGGTCAACTTCAGCCAGGTCAGCCAGCGCCAGACCCAGAAGAAGGATCAGAATGTTCTGGAGAAGTACGCCCTGATCCTGTTCGATTTCAACAAGGATACCGTCAGCGGACTCAACCAGGAGATTGTCAACAAGATCGTGACCCGTTTCAAGAGCCTGCCCCAGGCCAGCATGACGATTGTCGGCCACACCGACAACATTGGCTCGGAGAGCTACAACCTCAAGCTCTCCCAGCGTCGTGCTGCGGCGGTCTACAAACTGTTGACAGCCGCCTATGGCGAACCTGCCGGCGAGCGTATCCGCTTCTCGGGCGTTGGGCAGGGGTCTCCGCTTTTCGACAACCAGACACCCGAAGGACGTGCCTTCAACCGCACGGTGACCATCACGCTGGAGTATCTGAGCGCCGAGTAGCCGGAGCGGTTCCAGGTACCCGCGACACGCAATGGCCTGCTCCCGAACGCAGCGTTCCCGGGCAGGCCAGTATCACACTTCAAGGAGAGTATCTATGAAAAGACTGGCCGTTGTTCTTGCAGTAACCTTGCTTGCAGCATCATTCACCACGGTTTCCATTGCCGCCACCGACAGTGCCCCGGCGGCAAAGAAGAAAGCCGCTCACACGGCAAAAAAACCGTCGGTAAAGAAAGAGCGGACCACCCGCATCACCGCCACGGTCGAAGCAATCGACCTCGACACGCGCGTCGTAACGCTCAGGGACACCAAGGACAACCTCTTCGACATCACTGCCGGTCCACAGGTCACCAACCTGCCCCAGGTGAAGGTCGGCGACCAGGTGGAGATCACCTACTACCAGTCCATTGCGGTACAGGTCTTCAAGCCGGGTGAAGCGCCCCAGGGAAGCGCGGCGACAGTGGCTACGGAGCGGCTTGCCAAACCGGGTGAAAAACCGTCAGGGATTGCGGGAGCCAACGTCAGCATAACAGCCACCGTCGAATCCATCAGTCCCCAGAAGACAAGCGTCACCCTCAAACTGGCAGACGGTAAATACAAGGTGGTCAAGATCGAGAACAAGAAGAACCTGGACAATGTGAAGGTTGGTGACGAGGTTGTGATAACCGCTACGGAGACACTGGCGGTCGCGGTAAAGCCGGCTGTGAAGAAGTAGACACCGGGGTGGCGAATGCTGCCCCTACGCTGCTGAAACCGTCACCACGTCGACGGCGCGAAAACACGAACGGCCTTCCGGAAAAGGGAAGGCCGTTCGTGTATCATGATTATTCTAGCAACGGGAAGAGCTGGCGTTACCTCCTGACCATCTTGCGCCGCGGCATGCGGCCGCCCATGGCCGCCATCTGGTGCTTCTGAACAGCGGCAACGCTCTCCAGATGGAACTGGAACCAGAGATCGCCATAGCTGCGCATCTTCATCTTCTTCCCCTGGCCGAGGAGTTCCAGGTTCTCCTTGATCTGCGGATTTCCGGGTATCTTCTTGAGCCCCTTCTCCAGGACCTCCTTGGCCTTGGTCGACTCGCCGCACTCGTTGAGGCAATAGGCATAGATGTTCCAGAGCAGATGTTCCTTCGGGCTCCACTGGACCGCCTTCTCGAAGGTGCGGACCATCAGGTCTTTTTTCTGGCGCTTCATGTAGCAGATAGCCAGCATGGCCATGGATGCCCAGTTCTTGAAGAACGACTTCTCCAGATAGGGAAAGGCATTGGCGAAATCCCGCTTTATGTAGTAGATCGAGCCTATCTGGGAATTGATCTGCCCCTCCACATAGATCTGCCATTTTCCGTACTTGAGCGCGTCTTTCAACCCGCGGATGGCCTTCTCGAAACGCTGGGCCTGCAGGTCCTTGCCGGCGGCTTCGATGGACACCATGACCTTCTTCATGATCAGACGCAGCGTGATCAGATAGACGCCTGCAAACAGTGCCAGGGCGATCAGCAGCGAACTCCACCATGCAAGCTTGAAACCAAAGAGCAGTATCAGCAGAACAGCCACAGCTGATCCTGACGCAATCAGAATGTTATACATCGATTCTTCCTTTCATGTGATTCGATTGCAGGTAGTAAGGTAAGGTCAGCCTTTGCTGCCGGTGGGAACCATCTCTCCGTTTTTTTCGATAAAGCGGGCAACGATGATGCGCCGACCCGGCTTGAGGGCTATCTTGCCCTTCAGATTGTTCCAGGCCGAGAGGAGCTTCGCGGAAACATTGAATTTCCGGGCGAGGGACTCCAGCGTATCACCCTTTTTCACGACGTGGTATTTTGCGTACTCCCCCTTGGGGCTGCTTTTCGGCGCCGAGGCGGTTCGCACCTGGTCAACGGGAGCACCCATCTGCCTGGCCGGTACGATCAGCGATCTGCCGGAAATGCGGCTCCTCTTGGAGAGCCCGTTCAGCTGAGTCAGGGCTTCCGGTGAAACATTGAAACGACGTGCAACGGATGCGATCGTATCGTTCCTGCGAGCCAGGTATCGGGTATACAGCAGTTTTTCGGTGAAGCGCTGCTCGACGGAAATGTTCGCCAGTCCAGCGATGAATCTCTTCTTGGTCCCCTTGGGAAGCTTGAGGGTAAAATCCGGATAGTTGGGGGGCGTGCACCAGTGGAGCAGATCGGGGTTCAACTCCTTGATGGCTTCATAGGTGGTACCGGTGAGTCGGGCCACCAGGTCAAGGTCGGTGCGGGTCGGGACAGTGACCGTATCAAACTCGATCGGCGGCAGATAGGCGATATCGGAAAAACCGTAGCGGGCCGGTTCCTTGGCGATGATGGCGGCGGCCAGCAGCTTTGGAACATACTCCTTGGTCTCCCGTTTGAGATAGGAACCACGGGAGAGTTCCCAGAAGTCGCTGGTGTTATACATATTTATGGCGCGCAGGATCTTGTTCTCACCGGCGTTATACCCCGCGGCCGCAAGGTACCAGTCACCGTTGAACATTCCGTACAGCTCCTTCAGATAGAGGGCAGCCGCTGTGGTCGCCTTGACCGGATCTTTGCGTTCGTCGACCCACTGATCGATGCGCAGGGCATAGCGCCGACCGGTTTCGGAGATGAACTGCCAGGGACCAACGGCATTGGCCCAGGAGCGGGCCTGCAGGTGAAAACCGCTCTCAATCATCGCAACATAGACCAGATCTTCGGGCAGTCCCTTGCCCCTGAGGATTTCCTTCATCATCGGGATGTAGCGGGATGAGCGGGAGAGCCAGCGAGAAAATGAGGGCTTGCCATTGGTCTGAAAGTAATAGAGAAAGTACTCGACTTTGCTGTTGAAGGTCAGGGGAATATCGGACAGAGGCAAATCGATGTCGGGCAGTTCAAGCTCAACACCTTCCACCCCCCTGCCCTTGATCTCCTCAAGGGAAAAAAGCTCCGACACCAGCCCAGGCACGTCCTCGCCCTGGCGTTCAACCTGCGACAGCAGAGCGGGCGCCTCAGCGCTGGAAGAGTGCGGGGTGGACGGACGGCTCAACTCCGCCAGCAGGGAGTGGGGCGGCTCGGCCGCAATGGCGGGCAGGGCCTGACACAACAGGCCTGCAAGCGCTAACAGAGATGTTTTCTTTGCGGTTGAGAGCATAGTGGGAAACTATAACGGAGTTCCCATTGAAAGTCAATCTTATCACTATCCTTGCGAATCAAGCACTTGCACGCCATTCACAAACCAAGCAGCGCCTGGACCGACCCATGCCGGTCAGAAAGCACCACCCGCCGAAGGCGGATACAGTCGCCAGAACCCACGGCGAAAAAACATGAATAGCCCCAAAAAACTAAAGCCCACCAAGGTGGGCTTTAGAAAAGCTGTAGTTTTGGCTACAGCGACGTGCTCTGCTCTTTTTCCTTCTGCATCGCCTCGCGACCGGCTTCGATAGCCGATCCCAGTATGCTCTTTTTCTCCGCCAAGGTATCCTTGCCCTCATCGATAGCGGTCTTGATCTTCTCCTGGGCATCCTTGGCGTATTCCCTGATCTTGTCCACGGCATCCTCGGCAAAGTCAGTGATGGTCTCTCGCATCTCGGGCCCGCTCTTGGGCGCAAGCAGCAGCGCAAGCCCGGCGCCGATCGCCGCGCCGGCCATAAACGATACCAATACGGTTCCTGCGGGTATTCCCTTCTCTTCTGACATAATCAGTTTCCTCCCCGTTTTGTTAAATAGCGCCCTAACACATATTTTCCCGCAACCCTGGCGCCGGTTACCCAGGCAGATGCGGTATTGAGCACGCCAGCGGTTACACCGACCGTGCGATTAATGGTATGCAGATTGGCGCCGGTTTCTCCCAAAGCCGACATGAAACACTTTACATCGTCAGTGTGCGCGGCAATGCCGCTGCTGATGGTCCGTATTTCAGCCAAAACCGCGGCCAGCTCCTTGATGGTCGGCTTCAGTTCCTGCTGGACCACGTCGTGCAGGGCACTCACCGAGTCGGCCGTCCGCTTTACGGCAAGAATTGTCGGTATCAGTGTCAACACAAGGACGCAGAATGCGATGGCGACAACAATCAGTGCGATTCCGACATAGGTCATATCCATCTCTCCAAATATCAGTTGAGAACTGAATCTGCTGCCGAGTATAGAACAAAGCTGAAATATTTCAAACAAATAAAACGAAATCGCGCAGTCAGAGGTTTTCCGTACCCGGCAGGCGCAGCGTCATCGGCACTCTCCCCTGAAAGGCTCCCGCTTTCCCCAACGCGTGATTCCGGGAATCAGGTGGATAAAAAAAGGAGCTGGGGGTGGATCCAGCTCCCAAAGAAACTTGAGTAGCAAAAAGAAGGTGGCGAATGAACTGGTTCACGGGCGCACGCGGCCTCCGTAGCGGTCGATCAAACTCCAGGAGAGGGGGGAGCAATTCTGCTCAGCCATGTCAAGCAGGTCTGTAGCTATTCGGCAGCGCATCCGACCATTTTCGACAGGACATCCTCGGCAGCGGAATAGGGATCTATTTCGTTTGAACCGATCCTGTCAAGCACCTGGTTGAGTCCGCCTTCCTGCTCCATGGTTGCCATGGCCTGCTTGAGCAGGCTATCCCTCAGGATTTCAACGAAATGGCGCTTGTTGCGTTCCCGCAGAAAATCATTGATCGTTCCGCTGGAGAAGAGATAGTCACGGTGAGCCAGGATTTCGTCAACCAGCTCATCTATGCCCTTGCCGAGTTGGGCAACGGTTCTCTTGACCTTGGGAGTCCAGCTCCCTTCCGACGCCTTGCGCATCTCCAGCATGTTCTCCAGTTCGCGGGCGGTCCGGTCCGCCCCGTCCCGGTCGGCCTTATTGACCACGAAGACATCACCAATCTCTAGGATACCGGCCTTGATGGCCTGGATGTCGTCTCCCAGACCAGGAACCATCACCACACAGGTGGTATGGGCAGCCTTGACGATATCCACCTCATCCTGGCCAACCCCGACGGTTTCGATAATCACCACATCCATGCCAAGACCATCCAGGACCAAAGCCACATCAGAGGTCGAGCGCGAAAGGCCACCCAATGCCCCCCTGGTGGCCAAGCTGCGGATAAAGACCCCTTCGTCAGCAGCATGACGGCTCATGCGGATACGGTCGCCAAGGATGGCGCCACCGGTAAAGGGACTGGTGGGGTCTATGGCGACCACACCGACTTTCTTGCCCCGCTGGCGGAAGGTATTGGTCAACTGATCTACCAGCGTTGACTTGCCAGCGCCGGGAGGACCGGTAATACCGATGATATAGGCATTACCGGTACGGGGGTAGAGCAGTTTCAACTCTTCAACAGCTTCGGGACGGGCATCGTCGATATCGCGCATCAGTCGCGCCGCTGAGCGAACATTACCATCAAGAACCATATCAGCTAGGTGCATGGGCTTATTCCTGTCGTATTAGATATATAAAACCGGAAGCGGAGACAGGCTGAATGCGCCCGCCCGCTTCCGGGTTTCACAGCGATCTTGTTTTCTTGGTAGCGCCCCGTGAATCCACGAATGCGTACCTGTCACCTACTACCCTGCCTGCCCCTTAGGAGCGCGGCGGAATGTTGCCACGAATCCACTTCACGATATCGTCGGTGGAGGTGCCGGGAGTAAAAACCTCCAGAATGCCCGCTGCCTTGAGACCAGGGATGTCGTCTTCGGGGATAACGCCGCCGCCGAACACCTTGATGTCGTCAGCGCCTTTCTCTTTCAGCAGTTCCGTAACGCGCGGGAGCAGGGTATTGTGGGCGCCGGAGAGGATCGACAGACCGACACAATCAACGTCTTCCTGGATGGCGGCGGCAACGATCTGCTCAGGAGTCTGGTGCAGGCCGGTGTAGATAACTTCGAAGCCGGCATCACGGAAGGCCCGTGCAACAATCTTGGCTCCCCGGTCATGTCCGTCCAAACCAGGTTTGCCCACAAGTACGCGCAATGTTCTTTCTGCCATGAGATACTTCCTCCTTCTAGGGTAATGGAATATTTTCTAACCAACAAAAAACGGCACGGCACAAAACATAAAAACAGCTTGCATTTTGGCAAACGTGACGCAAATTCACGCCGGAGTGACGATTGGCAATACACCCGGCCAGTAACGGCCTTCTACATCTCGATACCTGTCCGCGCCGGCACTCCTGCCGAATAGTAATGCTTGATATCGCGCATCTCCGTAACCAGATCAGCGACTTCGATGACCTGCTGGGGAGCGTTTCGCCCGGTAAGAACCAGCTCCACCTTTTCAGGCCTCATTCGGATCAACTCCAGAACCTGCTCTACGTCGATCAGTCCGAACGCGGTGGCACCATTGATCTCGTCAAGAATCATAAGGTCATATTCGCCCGAGGTCAGAATTTTTTTGGCCTGTTCCAGTGCTTCCTGGGCAGCTTGGCGATCCGCGGTGATATCCTTCGTGTTAACCCAGCCCGGCCGACCGGTTCGAATGATCGTCATCAAAGGAGCTAATTTCTCAGCCAGCAGATGTTCACCGTAGGTGCCGCTCCCCTTGATAAACTGGAAGAAGCAAACCCGCAACCCGCGACCAACTGCACGAAAAGCCAAGCCAAGCGCGGCTGTTGTCTTTCCCTTGCCGTTACCGGTATACACCTGTACACAACCACGCTCAAGCACTGCATTCTCCGTCTTATCAACCGCTATTTTAGCGATAGTAAAATATTCACTACTCTATAACAATTTTAACCCACATGGTCAAGCAAAGTTTTAATGTCACCGAACAGTCATCGAAAGCCGATCTACGGCCATTGCCCGGGACAGAAACGACGACACCGCACATCCAAACCACGCCCAACTTTCAGAGCAAAAACAAGAACCTAGCAATAGCAGTCCGTCGCGTCCCCACGAAAGAACACACAAATGAGTACACGGAATACTGCCTGCTTGCAGCGACACATGAACCACTATTTTTTTCAGCCCACGACGCACATGCGGAATCCGGCAGTGCCGATACGCAGTATCCGCGGGGAGAAGCATCGTTTTCACCTGGATTCCGAACAAAAGATCGGAGCAGCGCTAGAAATTCCTCTGGCTCAACAACGACAGCCTTGTCCGCATGTCGCCGCCCCCAGGATAAAAGATTTTGCTTTGCGCAATCCGCTGTGCTAGAAAGAGGGGCATTTCTCTTCCGGATCCAATTCACCCCCGTTTCAAAGGAGTCCGTCATGTCCACTACTAACGACAATGCAGCAGCAGCCGTTATAGCCTTTGTTTCCGGCGCCGTCATAGGCTCCGTTGCCGCACTTCTGCTGGCACCCAAGCCGGGCCGGGAAGTCCGCGAGCAGCTGTCCGACCTCGGGGGAAGCGCCGCCGAGAAGGTAAAACGATACGCACGCGAGGCAAAATTCAAGGCAACTCCGAAGACCAAGGTCGGCGACTACCGCTACGATGGCGGCGACGCCTGGATCTGAGGACTCTCTGTTGCAAGTCAGACTCCCAGCCATCGCAACAATGCAAAGCCCCTCCGGATTATTCCGGAGGGGCTTTTTTTCCCCGTGACATCGACATTCGGCCCAGAGTCGCCATCCCTACTTCAACGCCTCCAGTTCCTCCCAGCGCCGGTAGGCCTCGACCAACTCATGCTCCAGCGCCTCCAGGCGGCTGTTGAGCACCACGATCTCCGCGGCAGCACCCTTGTAAAACGCGGGATCGGCCAAGGTGGCGTGCAACTGCTCCTGCTCCTCCTCCAGGGCCGCGATCATATCCGGCAGCGCATCCAGTTCCCGCTCTTCCTTGAAGCTGAGTTTGCGCGGCCGCCCTGCCTGCCGTCTCGGCTTTTCCTGCACAGGACGCGCAACTGCCGCAATGGGCTGTGCTTCCGCTTCCGCCTGCCGCAGCCAGTCCCCGTACCCACCAACGTACTCGCGTACCACGCCGTCACTTCCCACCACCAGCGTGCTGGTCACCACGTTGTCCAGGAACTCACGATCGTGGCTCACCAGCAGCAACGTGCCCGTGTATTCCAGCAGAAGATCCTCAAGCAGATCCAGCGTTTCCACGTCAAGATCGTTGGTCGGCTCGTCCATCACCAGCACGTTGAAGGGCCTGGTGAACAGTTTGGCCAGCAGCAGGCGGTTACGCTCGCCACCGGAGAGGATGCTGACCGGGCTACGGGCGCGCTCCGGGGTAAAGAGGAAATCCTGCAGATAGCCGATGATGTGGCGCGGAGCACCGTTGATCATCAGGGTGTCGTTTCCCTCGCCAACATTCTCCTGCACGCTCTTGTCCAGCTCCAGCTGTTCGCGCATCTGATCGAAGTAGAGTACCTCCAGGCGGCTGCCGAGGGAAATCGTCCCCCCCTGGGGGATCAGTTCACCCAGGAGCAGCCGCAGCAGCGTGGTCTTGCCGGAACCGTTGGGGCCAATGATACCGACCCGGTCGCCGCGCATGATGGTGGTGGTCAGGTTGCGTATCACCGCCCGGCCGTCATAGGAAAAGGAGACCTCTTCCGCCTCCACCACCAGCCTGCCGGAGCGCTCCGCCTCCTGCAGCTGGATGCGGGCCGTTCCCTGACGCTCCCGGCGCTGCCTCCGCTCCTCGCGCATCTTTTTCAGCGCCCTGACCCGCCCCTCGTTCCTGGTACGACGCGCCTTGATCCCCTGTCGCACCCAAGCTTCCTCTTGGGCCAGCTTTCTGTCGAACAGAGCCTGACGGGCCACCTCCGCCGCCAGCAACTCCTCGCGCCGCTCCACAAAGGCGTCATAGCCGCAGGAGAAGCAGTAGATCCTCCCCCGATCCAGCTCGGCGACCCGGTTGGCCATGCGTCGCGCAAAGGCACGGTCATGGGTCACGAAGAGCAGTGTCTTGACGTTTTTCAGCAGGAAATCTTCCATCCAGATGATGGTTTCGATGTCCAGATGGTTGGTCGGCTCGTCCAAAAGCAGGATATCGGGCGCCGCCACCAGGGCACGGGCCAGGAGTGCACGCCGCTTGGTCCCCCCCGACAGGGTATCGAAAGTTGCCTCGGCATCCAGGTCAAGGCGGGAGAGGAGACGCTCTACCTCCTGATGCAGGTGCCAGCCTCCGCTCTCCTCCAGCTCTTTTTGCAACACCTCCAGCCGCACCAGCAGCTCTTCCCCCCCCTCAAGCGACAACCGATGGGCCACCTGGTGATACTGGGCCAAGAGCTCGGCGGCATTGCCCATTCCCGAGGCTACCACGTCGAAAACCGTCCCTCCCAGTCCCGGTGGCGCCTCCTGGGAAACCAGCCCGACCCGCAGACCCTGCTGACGGGCTACCTCCCCCTGTTCAGCAGGCAGTTCACCGCTGATCAGCTTCAGCAGCGTCGATTTGCCGCTGCCGTTCCGCCCCAAAAGACAGAGCCGGTCGCCCGCCTCCACCTGAAGGTTGACGCCGTCCAGAAGCGGTGGGCCGCCAAAGGCGACAGTTATGTTACGAAGAGAGAGAAGCGCCACACATACCCCATGTAATTCTTTAATTCCCGCCAGCGGCCGGGCCTACATCTCCATGATCACCGGCAGAATCACCGGCCGCCGCTCGATGCTCTTCTTGAAAAACCGGCGCAGCGCCTGGCGCACGGCCTGCTTCACCTCTTCGCTGTCGCAGCGCATCTCGTCGTTCAGCTCATCAAGAGCCTCCAAGACGACGGCACGGCTGGTCTCCAGATAATCCTGGCTCTCGTCCTCGAAGACAAAACCGCGCGACACGATATCAGGCCCGTAAATCAGGGAGCCGGAGGACTGGTTGATGCCGATGATAACCACCACCATGCCATCTTCGGAGAGGTGTTTGCGGTCCTTAAGCACCACATTGCCCACATCGCCGACCCCCTTGCCGTCCACGAACACCCGCCCCGAATCGATCTTCTCCACAATGGCGGCCGTATCGGCGTAGAACGCGACCACATCGCCGTTCGTAGCCAGAATGCAGCGTTCCTCGGGAATACCGACCTTGCGGGCCAGCTGGATGTGCTTGACCAGATGGCGGTACTCGCCGTGGATCGGGATGAAGAAGCGCGGACGCACCGTATTGAGCATCAGTTTAAGCTCCTCCTGGCTGGCGTGGCCGGAGACGTGCACCTCGGAGACCTTTTCGTGGAAGACCTCGGCGCCGCGGCGGTAGAGGTGGTTGATCAGCTCGGAGATGGTGCGCTCGTTGCCAGGGATCACCCGCGAGGAGAGGATCACTGTGTCCCCTTTTTCCAGCTTGATCTGCTTGTGGTCATCCATGGCGATGCGGGTCAGGGCGCTCATCGGCTCCCCCTGGCTGCCGGTGGAGATGATGCAGACCTGCTCGGGCGACAGGTGGCCCAGCTCTTTCAGGTCCATCAGGTCGCTGTCGGAGATGGTCAGGTAGCCCAGCTGACGGGCGATGCGCACGTTGGCGACCATGGAGCGGCCATTGAGCAGGATCTTGCGTCCATGGGCAACGGCCACGTCCACCACCTGCTGCACCCGGTGAATGCTGCTGGAGAAGGCGGCCACGATGATCCGTCCAGGGCATTTGGGGAAGATCTCGGCGAATGCCTCGCCCACGTACTTCTCCGACAGGGTGAACCCTTCCCGTTCCACGTTGGTGGAATCGGACAGAAGCGCCAGCACCCCGGCCTCGGCGTAGCGCGAAAGGGAAGCCAGATCGGTCAGCTGGCCATCCACCGGCGTCTGATCGATCTTGAAGTCGCCGGTATGGATCACGACCCCCTCAGGCGTGGTGATGGCCAGGGCGCAGCCATCCACCACCGAGTGGGCAACCCGCAGAAACTCAACCCGGAAGCAACCCAGATCCACGCTCTGGCGGGGCCTGACGGTGACCAGTTCCACCAGGTCGTCCAGCTTGTACTCGCGCAGCTTCTCGTTCACAAACCCAAGCGTCAGGGCCGTGCCAAAGACCGGCACGTTCAGTTCCTGCAACACGAAGGGAAGCGCGCCGATGTGGTCCTCGTGGCCATGGGTCAGACAGATGCCACGCACGCGGCCGGCGCGCTCGCGCAGCCAGCCGATGTCCGGGATGACGTAGTCGATCCCCAGCATGTCCGGCTCGGGGAACATGAGCCCGCAGTCTACGATGAGGATGTCGCTGCCGCACTCGTAGGCCATCATGTTCAGGCCTATCTCACCCAGGCCCCCCAGGGGGATGATCCGCAAGGGATCGGTGTTTTCGTTGAAATCTTTATCATTCATGGTGTCATCTTTCCTGCCCCGGGAGACCGCCTGCGCGATCTTCCGCCGGCTGCTCCGTAAAGGGGCTGTTATCTCTCGATCTGGAGCGGCGCCAAGGCAGCGATCTTTCTGTCGCAGCGCACAATCCACTCCTGTCCCGGTTGCCGCAACCAGCGAACCGCATAGTAGGAACTCCGCAGGGCGCGGTAGGCGATCAGGGCACGGCTCAGGTCACCCTGGCGTTCATTGGACTCCCCCATCCCCCAGAGCCGGCGTGCAGTCCTGTCCATGACCGGGTGACCGGGAAGGTACATGTGCAGGGCTGATTCATAACCCGCCACGGCGCCGCTGAAGTCTCCCCGCCGGAAGGCTTCCTCGCCCAGGTTGAACTGGGTCTGCATGCGCCACCAGGTTCCGGCCACGAACAGCATCAGGCAGATAAGGGCCATCACCACGCCGTTGACCAGAATACTCTTAATGCGTTCAGACATTGTTTCACCCGAAGAAATGGGGAATGACCATCAGTAAAACCCCCAGAACACTCAGTATCACGCCGGCCATGACCAAGAGCGCGGCGCAGATGTCCAGGGGAGGGCGCAGGCGGTGCGCCGCAGGAAGCCCCCAGGCAATGGCTGCCAGACCGGCGAGGAGCAGCGGAATGTAGAGCAATCCGGCATGCATGCGTCAGATCTCCAGCACCGACGAGATGGCATCATGCACCCGTTCCCGCAACAGGATTTCGGCTTGGGCACGAGAAACACCGGCTGGCGGCATGATCGGCCGGTGCAGGGTAACGGAAATCCGGCCGGGGTAGAGCCGGATGCTGCCAGCCGGATTCACCCGGCCGCTGCCGTTGATGGTTAGCGGTACCACCGGCACTCCAGCCTGGAGCGCAAGTTTGAAGCCGCCCCGCTTGAAGGGGAGCAGCCGAAAATCCATGGAGCGGGTACCCTCGGGGAAAATGAGCAGACTCCTTCCGGAGCGGACGACCTTGACGGCCATCTCCAGGCTCTTCAATGCCCGGTGGGCATCGCGACGGTCCAGCGGGATATAGCCGCCGCGCCCCATGGCGCTCCCGAACACCGGGATGTCAAACAGCTCTTTCTTGGCGATCCAGCAGGTCTCCAGCGGCAAAACCGCCAGCAGGGTCGGTATGTCGAAACCGCTCTGGTGATTGCTCATGAAAATGACCGGCCCGGAAGGAAGATGTTCAACGCCGGTCAGCCTGACCCGTGTACCGGCCAGAAACAGGGAGCCGCGCCCCCAGAAGCGGGCATGGGCGGAAAAGACCCTGCCACTGGCATCCAGCAGCGTACCAAGCAGTGCGCTCAGCGCGCAGAAAAAGGTGAATGGGATAAACAGCGACAGAAACAGGTACGCGCGAACCATGCGGAAACTCCGGAGTAGTGGGAGTTCAACCTACCTTGTTTCCCCTTTGTGAGTCAAACGAAATAATGGGCTGTTTTTACGAAACATCCGTGGCTGCAGGCCATCGCACATGCCTCAGCATGCTGGATGGGGCTCGACGGGAGGTGATGGAAAGCAGATGCTGTGATGGTGGAGTCCAACTGGCGGCGGGAGGCGCGTCACTGCCCGCCTCCCTGGCTCGCCTGTCATGAATGCCGGTTGTCGCTACGGCAACGAATCAGAGAAGAACGATCTTGGGATCAACCTCCAGAACAGCCATATCACACTGATGGGACTGATAGATGGTGCTGCAGGCGGCCCTGGAAAGCGCCTTGCCGTTACCGCGGCTTTTCGTGCCGCGCGCCTTCATTTTCATTTCATCGTCGACCAGTTCCGGTGAAGCGATCCCCATCAGCGCTACGGGGGAAGGAATTGCATCAGCCATCTTTTTCGTGGTTGCCATGGTGATATCCTCCTGTGCAAGGGAATTGTTATGAAAAACAGACCACTGTCCGGGCCAGCACGCATGCAACTAAAAGACGCTCTCACCCCCTCGCTGATGAATGTACTCGCAAAAACGACTGATACGAAGCCTCACTGTCCGATGTCAGCCCTGTTGCGTCACACATAGGTTTCTCTCATGGCGGAGAATGCGTTCGTTCGGGATGTACCCTGCATAAAAGCACAAGCCGTGCCGTTTTCCTCAAAAACAATCACGCCGCGATTCGGGCCGTTACAGGCTCGGCGCAGCGGAACGAGTGTGAAAAAGAGCACATCGCCGGCGAACGGGGCCGCGCCGATGCCCGCGGCAGGGGAATCGACGGGGCTGTGGCGATTGTCCCTGCTGTGAAAAAAAGCACAGGGGTCAGGGGACCAGACCAAGTTTCCGCTTCAGCCGTTTGTTCAGGGCGGTGCGGGAGATTCCCAGAAGCGCCGCGGCGATACCCTGGTTTCCCTCCGACCGCTTCAGGGCTTCCCTGATCAGAAAGCTCTCCGCCTCCCTGAGGGAAGGAAGCGCGGGAAACTGATCCCACAACGCCCGCCGGGATGCCGCCGCTTCGGCGCTCGGTTGTGTCCCCATGGCCTGCCCCTCGCGCATGCAGCGCCTGAAGCTGTCCAGGGAGAGCACGCCCGAACGATGGCGGGCAATGGCATCGCACACCATGGCCTCCAGTTCCCGCACATTGCCGGGGAAGGGATAGGTGGCCAGCAGCGGAAGCGCCTGGGGGGGAATCGCCGGCTTCTTTACGCCCAAGGCCAGGGACCCCTTCTCCAGAAAGTGATCCAGAAGCAGCGGGAGATCTTCCCGCCGCTCGCGCAGGGGGGGAATCTCCACGTGGTGAGTGCAGAGGCGATAGTAGAGGTCCTTGCGGAACGCGCCGGCCGCCACCATGTCCCGCAGGGAGCGGTTGGTGACGGCGATGATGCGGGCGTTGTTCTTGCGGGGGATATCGGAACCCACGGGGTAATACTCACGCTCCTGCAAGAGCCTGAGGAGCTTGACCTGGGACGGCTGCCCCAGGTCCCCGATCTCATCCAGGAGCAGCGTGCCGCCGGAGGCCTGGGCGATCATCCCCTCCCGCGGCATGCTCGCGCCGGTGAAGGCGCCCTTGCGGTGCCCGAACAGTGTATCGGAGAACAGTGCGTCATCCAGGGCTGCCACGTTCACCGGCACGAAACTCCCCTTTAGTCCGCTGGCATCATGCACCGCCCTGGCAACCAACTCCTTGCCCACGCCGGTCTCGCCGGTGATCAGCATCGGCTCGCTGGAACGGGCCACCACCTCCGCGTACTGGAAGATAGTGGTCATCTTTTCGCTGGCGGTGATGATGGCTGAAAACACCGAGGGCTGCTCCAGCCTGCCATGCAGCAGGTGATCCCGGAGATCGTCCATCTGTTTCCTGAGGCTGCAGATCTCCAAGGCCTTGGTGACGCTGGAGATGAAGCGCGAGCGTTCCACCGGCTTGACCAGATAGTCGAAGGCACCTCCCTTCATGCACTCCACCGCGGTTTCCAGCTCATCGGCGGCGGTCATGACCAGCAGGGGGATCTGGGGATACTCCTGGGCGATCTCCGCCAGCAACTCCTTCCCGGAAACAAAGGGCATGAACAGGTCCAGGACGATCACGTCCACCCGTTCCCGTTCAAGCAGGGGAAGCACTTTTCTGGCATCGTCAAGAGTCAGCAGGTCCCGTATGCCGGCACTGCGCAGCAGGGTGCCCGAGGTGAGCAGGATGCTCTGCTCGTCATCCACCAGCAGGATCTTTCCGCAGGGGGCGTTCATCACACGGCTCCCGAGGCGGGCAACCTGACGCTGAAAACCGTGCCCCCTTCGGCGGACGGCTGGCAGTCCAGCGTGCCGCGATGTTTCTTGACAATGGAGCAGCAGATGGGCAGGCCCAGCCCCGTCCCCCCCCTCTCCTGCTTGGTGGTGAAAAAGGGCTCCATGATGCGTTTGCGCAACTCCGGCGGGATCCCCCTCCCCTGATCGCGGACCTGGATGACCACCTGGCGCGTTTCCCGGTCATGGAAGGTTCTGATGAAGACGCCGCACTTCTTGTACGGCAGCGACTGCAGGGCATTCATGGTCAGGTTGATGACGACCTGCTCGATCTGCTGCATGCTCCCCTGGACGGAGGGCACCCCCTCATCCAGATCGCAGACAAAGCTGTCGGTATGTTTGTGGATCTGGTTTCCCAGAAGGTTCATGGCGGCCCGCACCGCGACGTTCACATCCACCATGGCGTCGCAGGGCCGGTCCTCATGGCGAGCGAAACTCTTCAGGTTTTCCACGATATTCCGTATGCGACCGGAACCCTCCTGCAGGCTGGCCAGGAGTTGGGGAATCACGGCGATGGCCTCGGCGTCCGGCAAACCTCCCAGGGTATAGTCACCGTTGTCCCTGCCGTACTCCAGCAGGATCCATTCGATGTCCTTCCAGGCTTCCAGCAGGAACTGGGTGCTGGAAAGAATGTAGTTGTTGGGATTGTTGATCTCGTGGGCAATGCCCGAAGCCAGGGTCCCCAGGGCAGCCATCTTGTTGGCCTGCATCAGCTTTTCCTCGAAGCCCCTGCGCTCCTCCCTGATGCTCAGTTGCTCGGTGATATCCCTGAAGGTGCAATAAAGGTAGGGGATGCCCTGGGAGGTGAAGACCCTCCCCCGCACCGCCGTCACCATCTGCTTGCCGTTCCGGTCGACCACATCCATGCGGTCGATCCTGCGCGGCCTGCCGTGGGATGAGCTTTCGCCGCCCAGCGCCCCGAAGGTTTCCCCGAACCTGGCGAAGTCCTCCGTCCCCAGAAACAGGGCCGGCGTGTTCTTCCTGAGCTCTCTCCTGGAATAGCCGGAGAGGCGTACCGCAGCCACGTTGGCATCCACGATGGAAAAGGTCCCCGGGGTGAGGACCAGGGCCGCATCCTCGTCCTCCTCGAAGATCCGCCGGAAGCGCTCTTCGCTCTCCTTGAGCGCCTGCACCGCCTGCTTACGCTCACTAATGTCGGACATGATGGACATGTAGCCGATCACCGCCCCGTCCGGTCCGCACATGACTGCGGTGGAGAGGCTCACATCCACCAGCGAGCCATCCTTGCGCTTGCGGCGCGTCTCCAGGGAGCGGCACACCTCCCCCTCGTGCATCAGCCTGATGTTGTTGCGCACCTCCTCCATGCGGTCTTCGGGAATGATGGGGTAGGGCTTGGAGAGCACCTCCTCCTTCTTCCAGTCGAACATGGCCTCGGCGGCATCGTTCCAGAGGGTCAGCCTGACATCGGTGTCAAAGGCCGCGATGGCCAGGGGCGAGGCGTTGATGATCGCCTCCAGCATGTGATTGGCCTGGCGCAGGGCATGTTCCGCCTCCTTGCGGGGCGTTATGTCGCGCAGGTATTCGGCGGCCATGACGATGGCGCCGGATTCGTCGTGCACCGGGAAGGCATGGATCTCCTGATAGCCGACGCGCGGATTGTGCTTCTCGGTTATCAGCGACCTCCCGGTGCGGAAGACCTCGAGCAGGTGACAGGGATCACACGGCTTTCCCTGGTCAGGGTAATAGGCATCGTAACAGAAGGGGTTTCGGGAGCGGAGCTGTTCGGCGACGTACTCATGCCCGCCATGCCAGTTGCTGTAGACGATCCTCATATCCCGGTCCACCACCGAGAGCAGATCGGGAATGGCATCAAACAGACGGTGGAAGAGGCTGGTTGCCCCGGCCAGGCTCTTTTCCGTTGTTTTCAGCTCGGTGACATCCAGGACCGCGCCAACGATCCCGGTTTCATTGCCCCCGGAATGGGGAAAGGTGGCGTTGTGCACCACAACATCCCGCTGCTGGCCCCTGAAATCGGCGACCCTGCACTCGTACACCTGCCTGCCCGGATTGCGGTACAGCCGCAGATCCATCTCATGGAACAAGCGGGCCGATTCCCTGTCGAAAACATCGGCCACCACCGTGCCGGCCAGTTGCCGCCTGGGCATGCCGAAGAAATCCTCGAAGGCAGAGTTGCAGCTCAGATAGCGCCCCTGGCCATCCTTGCAGAAAACCGGAATCGGGAGAGAATCGAGCACGATCCCCAGGAGCCTGTCGCCACACGCCATATCCGCTTTCATGCTTTCCTCCTCCGTTTCCGCGCCTCCTTTGAAGCATACCACCGTTTCGCTTCACCCACGGCAGCGGGAGCCCCCTTCCCGCGGTGCAGCCTCACCTCCATCGATGCGGGGGCACTCTCATGACGGCATCGGCAAAAACCGGCACCATGAACCATGCTTCATAAAATAAGTGCTATCATGTTGTGCAGCCACAGCGCCCCCGGCCCGAAACCGGAAACAAGGCATGGGGACGCACTAAAGGGGATTACCGTGAAAGACAATGACACTACCGGAATTCTGGTCGCAAGCGACCAGATCCTGCTGCGCGCCGGATTGCGCGAGTTGCTGCACACAGAGCCGAAGCTTGATGTCGTGGGAGAAGCGCTGGACGAGAATGAAACGATCTATCTAACGGGCCGACTTGAGCCGGACATCGTTCTGATGGTTGTACTGAACAGGGGAGAGGCCAGCATCGGGGTCACCAAACGACTGAAAGCCCAGCATCCCGACATCGGCGTTATCCTGGTAACCAGCTGCGAGGAGACCACATTCGCCCGGGATATCATCCGGGCCGGCGCCTCCGGCTATCTCCCCACCCGGGCGGCGCAATCGGAACTGATCAACGCCATTCACGCCATCAGGCGCGGGGACCTCTACATCCACCCTTCCATGACCCGTTGCCTCCTGTACAGCCAGACATCTCCGGCCGTTGCCAGGGTCCCTCCCCGGAAGCCGCTGACACGCAGGGAAGCAGAGATACTGGGCTACATCGCCCAGGGGCATACCAATCGCCAGATCGCCGAGCTTCTCTTCGTCAGCGTGCGTACCGTCGAGAGCCACCGGGCCAGGCTGCAGGGGAAACTGAACGCCCACTGCCGCATGGATCTGGTACGGCACGCGGCGAACCTGGGCATCAGGTAGCTCTCCACTGAATTTCCCCTCTGTGTTCGGTCATGGAACGGGGATACATCAGTAGTTTATACGTACATGCTCCGCAGTTTACCGCGATATTTTAACGGAAAAATACGTGATAACTACCGATGTCAATCACGCTCCGCCACTGTATGTTTGTAGCCATTAATTCACCAGACGAGCGGAAAGACCATGATCGACACGGCGATACTCCACATCTCCGGCCAGCTGAACCAGTACCTGAGGAGATATTTCGACCTGAGCGAAGAGGCGGTTGCCGTATCCAATATCCTGGAGCAGGACGGCTCCCTTGCCCCCCGGATCACCAACAGGCTGGTGCTCTTTCTGGTCAACATCGAGAAGGAGACGCTGGCAAGCCGGGGCCAGCAGACATCGTTGACCCACGAAACCGTCATCAGCCCGCCTCCCCTGTTTCTCAACTTCTTCCTGATGGTCGCCGCCCATTTCGGCAACAGCAACTATCCAGAGGCGCTGAAGTTTCTCTCCAGCGCCATCGGCTTCTTCCAGAGAAACCCGGTGTTCGACCACCAGAACAGCCCCGAGCTGGACAGCCGCATCGACAGGCTGATTCTGGATATGGAAAACCTGAACATCAGGGATTTGAGTTCACTCTGGAGCATCCTCAGCGGAAAGTACCTGCCGTCGGTCCTGTACCGGGTCAGGATGGTGGCGTACGACTCGGCGGATATCCTGAGCAAGGCATCGGCGGTAACCTCCACGCGCGCCTCCGCATACCACTGATCCAGGGGCTGGACTGCCATGGGACCCTACCAGCTGCTGGCCAGCATCAGCGTCGAACACACCTTTTTTCCGGGAAGCATCTGTTCCGGACTCGAATTCACCCTCCCCTCTCCCACCGCATCGCTGATAAACAGGGGAGGGCTGCTGGCCCGGGGGACGGCCAACGGCGTCCACCTGTTCGCGGACGAGGAGTGGCGCCGGCTCTTCGCCTCTGCCGCGACAGCAGGCGAACCGCCGCCGGACCTGACGTTCAGGGTCTTCGTCCGAGACCCCTACTTCGGCGTCTACACCGCCCCACCCTGGCGCAAAAACGGCACCCTGCTGTACCTGGATGGCCGGGACGCCGTCAGGGAGGAATGCGGGCGGATCAGACTGCACACCGGCGAATACGTCGCGCCCCAGGATTTCCAGCGTCTGGATGCCCCCCCCCTGGCACACCTGGTCGAACCGCGGGACCGGGCAATGCCACCGCTCTGCGTGATCCGCCTCAGGGGAGAGCAGGGAGTGCAGGGAGCGTGGTATCTGAGGTTCCAGGCCAGGGAAACATACTGGAAGTACTACATTTTGGGAGAACTGGCGCGACGGGACCTTGTCATCGTCGACCGGGATGGCGAGGTGGACTTCGAGCACAGGGGAGAGGAAGTGCTGCCGGACGGACGCCGGGCATCCGTATTCAGGTCCACCCTCCCCATCCCCTTGCGCCAGTCATCAGGCTGCTGCTTCCAACTGCGCGAGCTGAAGGGGGACAGCGGCCGCACCCTCATCAGGCGGCTCCCGGTCGCCCCGGCGGGGAGAATTGATCGGGAAACGATCGATGGCAACGCAGCGGCAGTATCGGAACTGTTCATCAACTCGTAAGCGCAAAGGAGAAACCGTATGGCTCTGATGAAAACCCCCGGTGTGTATGTCGTGGAAAAGAATGCCTTCCCCAACTCGGTGGTGGAGGTGGCCACCGCCGTACCGGCGTTCGTCGGCTACACCGAGAAGGCCGACAACAAGGGCAAGTCGCTGGGGAACAAGCCCTGGCGGATCAGTTCCATGGCCGAATTTCACGACTACTTCGGATGCGGCCCGAAGGCTCTGTTCGCCATCGGGGAAGCGGCCACGGTTCCCGGTGACGCCCCGTCGTTTTCCCAGGGAGGTAAGGAGTACTTCCTGGGCCAGGAGTCGGGCAGATACCTGCTCTACAACAGCATGCTGCTCTTCTACCAGAACGGCGGCGGCCCCTGCTATATCGTCTCGGTGGGAACCTACGGAGAAGACATCGAGTCGGACCGGCTGACCGGCGGCATCGACACCCTGATCAAGGAACAGGAGCCGACCATGGTTCTGATTCCGGACGCGGTGCTGCTGGCATCGGCCGAGGAGTGCATCAGCGTACAGCAGGCGGCCCTGGCCCATTGCGGCGGGAAGATGAAGAACAGGATCGCCATCCTGGATATCTGGGACGGGTTCAAGGACCGCAAAGACCCCGCCGGCGACTGCATCGAGAATTTCCGCGGCGCCCTGGGAATCAACTACCTGGACTATGCCGCGGCCTACTATCCCTGGGTCAACACCACCATCGTCCAGGACAAGGATCTCTCCTACGAGAGCCTCTCCACCAGAGAGCTTTTGCAGACCCTGCTCAAGAACGAACTCGCCATCCCCGATCCGCTCCCGACGATCGAGGAGTCGGACCCCCCGGCGGAGAAAAACGCGAAATCCAGACAGATCCAGCGGGCCGACGCCATAGCCGCCATCTCCAGTGAATGGAGCGACATCGCGGCGGACGAGATTCCGGCCCATAAGCAGCTGCTGAACAAGACCCTGATCGCCATCAGCCCGCTGTTCAACACCATCCTCATGGAAATCAGGCGCAAACTAAACCTGATGCCGCCGGCCGCAGCGATGGCCGGAGTCTACACCATGGTGGACGACTCCCGCGGTGTCTGGAAGGCGCCCGCCAACGTCAGCCTCAGTTCCGTGGTATCGCCGGCGGTCAACATCTCCCACGACGAACAGGAAGACCTGAACGTCACCACCCAGGGCAAGTCGATCAACGCGATCCGCTCGTTCATCGGCGAGGGGACCCTGGTCTGGGGGGCGCGCACCCTGGACGGCAACAGCCTGGACTGGCGCTATGTCAATGTGCGCAGAACCATGATTATGCTGGAGGAATCGATCAAACTGGCGAGCAAGGCGTATGTGTTCGAAAACAACGTGGCCACCACCTGGGTGACTATCAAGAGCATGATCCGCAATTTCCTGACCGGAATCTGGAAGCGGGGCGGTCTCGCCGGAGCGAGTCCCGACGACGCCTTCGCCGTGTTCTGCGGCCTGGGAGAAACCATGACCCCCGAAGACATCCTGGAGGGGATCCTGCGGGTCACCGTCCTGGTGGCGGTCACGCGTCCGGCGGAGTTCATCGAGATCACCTTCCAGCAGCAGATGCAGAAGTCGTAACCGGTTAAGAACGGCATCTCCGGCCGGAGCGGGGCAGCGAGTCGCACCTGGCGGAGACACCCCATAGGGCACGTCCCCCATGGGCCCGGGCACGACGAAAAAACTACAATTTCAATGATGGAGGCACGATATGGCGGACGATGGATCCAAACAATCAACGAACGTATGGCCCTTGCCGAAATTCTACTTCCAGGTGAAGTGGGACAGCCAGGTGATGTCGTTCCAGGAGGTCTCGGGGCTCGACATCGAGGCCCAGCCGATCGAGTACCGGCACGGCGACAGCCCGGTGTTCTCCACGATCAAGATGCCCGGAATCAAGAAGTCCGGCAACGTAACAATGAAGAAGGGGATCTTCAAATCGGACAACAAGTTCTGGAACTGGTTCAACCAGATCAAGATGAACACCATCAAGCGGCTGCCGGTCACCATCAGCCTGCTGGACGAATCCGGCGCCCCCACCATGGTCTGGACCCTTGCCAATGCCTGGCCGACCAAAATCACCGGTACGGATCTCAAGGCCGACGGCAACGAGGCGGCCATCGAAACCATAGAGATCGCCCACGAGGGGATCACCATCGCCAACCAATGAGAGTGACCATCGAAAACCGGTGGAGCGTGCAGTTCTCCTTCCGGCGCACGGTGCGAAGGAGTATCCATGCCCGATCCGGCGAAAGTATGGGGACCCTACGGCTACAGCCCCCCGGCGTTCTACTTTCAGGTGGCCTTCGAACGGACTCCCGGGACGATCGACAGCTCGTTCCAGGAGGTCAGCGGGATCAGCCTGGAGCTGGAAACCGAGGAGTACGTCGAGGGAGGGGAGAACCGCTTTTACTACCAGCTGCCCAAGGGGGTCAAGCATCCCCGCCTGGTTCTGAAGCGGGGCATCGCCACCACCGCTTCACCGCTGGCACGCTGGTGCAAGAACGTCATCGAGGAGTGTTCGTTTCCGATCCAGCCGCGCCTGCTCAAGGTCTTCCTGCTGAACGAGCAGGGGGACCCGGTCCGGAGCTGGTCCTTTGCCAACGCTTTCCCGGTCAAATGGGAGGTGGACAGCTTCAATTCGACAAAGAACGAGCTCGCCATCGAGAAGATAGAGATCAGCTACAGCTCGGCGGAACGGGAGCTGTGACCCCATGACCATCGAAGTCAGGCAGATGACCATACGCTGCGCCGTGCAGGCGGATAACGGCTCAGGGAGAACGGAGGGATTCGCCCCCGGGCGACTCGAGGAGCTGAAGTCGGACGTGATTGAGGAGTGCCGGCAGATGATCAGGGACATGCTGAACGCACGACGGGAGCGATGAATGGCAAAGGTCATGCTCTCCATATCGCCCTGCACACGGAACAGAAACGGCTCCGTCACCGTCGACCAGTCGACAAAATTCGAGGTGATGCTCAACCCGTCGTCCTATACCCACGGTCATTCCATCAGCCAGAGCGAGACCAAGGTCCAGGGGCAGGCTGCCCCCGAGTCCAAGTTCAACTCGACCGGCTCGGAGACGATCAGCTTCGAACTGATGCTCGACGGCACCGGTGCCGTACGCCCCACACCGGACGCCAAGGTGTACGACGTCAAGGCCGGCATCAAGAAACTGAAAAGCATCATCTACGACTATGACGGCGGGGAGCACGAACCGCGCATCGTGCGGCTCCTGTGGGGCAGCCTCTCCTTCACCGGCCGGCTCCAGTCCATGTCGATCCAGTACACCCTCTTCAAACCCGGAGGCGAGCCGCTGCGGGCCAGGATTTCCCTCGCTTTCGTCCGCTACGTAAGCAGCCAGGAGGAGAGTCTGAGGGCAGCCAGAACATCTCCGGACTTAAGTCACATCGTCGAAGTCCGCGCAGGCGACACCCTGCCGCTTCTCTGTTACCGCATCTACCGGGACTGTTCCTACTACACCGAGGTCGCCCGCGTGAACAACCTGACCTGCTTCCGGGATCTCAAGCCCGGGACCAGGCTGCGATTCCCCCCCCTGAGGTAGACCATGGCCGATTCGCCGCGCAGAGACGGAAGCGGAGTCGTCAGGCTGACGCTGTACAGTAACGGCGCACAGGTTGCCGACAGCGTGAAGATCATCTCCGTGACCGTGGACAAGAGCATCAACCGGGTACCGGCGGCGAGGATCACGGTTCTGGACGGGGACATGCCCCAGCGGGACTTCCCGGTCAGCAACTCCGACGCCTTCAAGCCGGGGAGGGAGATCAGGATTGCCGCCGGCTACGACAACCAGGAGCAGACCATCTTCCAGGGCATCGTGACCAGTCAGGGGATCAGGATCAGCGGTGACAACTACTCGCGGCTGGAGGTGGAATGCCGCGACCAGGCGGTGGCCATGACCATCGGCCGCAGAAACGCCACCTACGTCGACTCCAGGGACAGCGACATCATCTCCACCCTGATCGGTTCCTACGGGGGGCTCTCCGCCGACGTGGCGGCAACCTCCACCCAGCACCGGGAGCTGGTGCAGTACTACTGCAGCGACTGGGACTTCATGCTCTCCCGGGCCGAAGTCAACGGGATGCTGGTCATGGCCGACGACGGCAGGGTATCGGTCAAGGCGCCGCAGGTCGATGCCCCACCGCTGCTCACGGTCGGCTACGGCCAGGACCTGATCGAATTCAGCGCGGAGCTGGACGCCACCAGTCAGTTCTCCTCGGTCACCAGCGTCTGTTGGGACATGAAGAAACAGGCCGTCGCGGAGGAGAAGGCGCAACCGGCCACCCTGAACCAGCAGGGGGACCTGGATTCCAAGGCCCTGGCCAGGGTTGCCGGACCGGCCTCCTTCCGCTTGCAGACATCCGCCACCATGGAGCGATCAGCACTCAAGGAGTGGGCAGCTGGGCAGCAGCTGAAGGCCGGCCTGGCGCGGATCAGGGGGAGGATGAAATTCCAGGGGAGCGCCACAGCCAGGATCGGCGGGACCATCAAGCTGGAGGGGGTGGGCAACCGCTTCAACGGCACGCTCTTCGTCAGCGGGGTGCGCCACGACATCCGGGAAGGGAACTGGACCACGGAAGTCGAGTTCGGCATGTCCCGGGAGTGGTTCGCCGAACGGCGGGATCTGGTGGCCCCGCCGGCGTCGGGCCTGACCCCGGGGATCGAGGGGCTGCACATCGGGGTGGTGAAGAAACTGGACCAGGATCCCGGGGGGGAGCAGCGGGTGCAGGTCTCCATCCCGGTGCTCCAGGCGGAGACCGACGGAGTCTGGGCCAGGCTGGCAAAGTTTCACGCATCCAACGGGATCGGCGCCTTTTTCATACCCGAGATCGGCGACGAGGTGGTGCTGGGGTACGTCAACAACGACCCGTCCCATCCGGTAATCCTGGGGAGTCTCTACAGCAGCAGCAGGCCTCCTCCCCACGAGCTGACCGCCGACAACTTCACCAAGGCCATCGTTACCAGGAGCAAGCTGAGAGTGGAGTTCGACGACGACAAGAAAGAAATCACCATCCTGACCCCGGCGGGCAATACCATCGTGCTCAGCGACAACGACAAGAAGATCCTCGTGCAGGATCAGACCGGCAACAGGGTGGAGCTGGGCACCGGCGGCATCACGCTGGACAGTCCCAAGGACATCGGAATCTCTGCCAAGGGGAAGATCAGCATCGATGCCGTGGGAGCGATCGACATCTCTTCCAAGGCGGACGTCAAGGTCACCGGGCTCAACATCAGCAACAACGCCAATGTGGGGTTCACGGCCAAGGGGAGCGCCAGCGCCGAGCTTTCCGCCTCGGGCCAGACCACAGTCAAGGGCGCCATGGTCATGATCAATTAACCCGATTCTGCGGATAAAAGACGGGGGAATCCCGCGCAACCAACGTGAAGAGAGAGGAGGCACCATGCCGCCGGCGGCCAGAATCACCGACATGCACACCTGCCCCATGCAGACCCCGGCCTTCCCCTCCCCCATCCCCCACGTGGGGGGGCCGGTCAGCGGCCCCTGCGTGGCCACGGTGCTGATCGGCACGTTGCCCGCGGCGGTGGTGGGAGACAGCTGCGTCTGCGTCGGTCCTCCGGACACCATCGTGAAAGGATCGGCCACGGTGCTGATCAGCGGCAGGCCGGCAGCCAGGATCGGCGACACCACCGCCCATGGCGGCAGCATCGTCATGGGATGCATGACCGTGATCATCGGCGGCTAGGGGGACGGAATGGATTCTGCGCACGAGAGCGGCGGTTTTCTCGGCAGGGGCTGGGGGTTTCCACCGGAGTTCCAGCACCATTCTTGCGAGGTCAGGATGGTGGCCGCCGAGGAGGATATCCAGGAGAGCCTGAGCATCCTGCTCTCCACCATTCCGGGGGAGCGGATCATGCACCCGGAATTCGGTTGCGGCCTCAACGCCCTGATGTTCGAGCAGATGAACGAAAGCACGGTCACCGCCCTGAAGGACGCCATCGACCGGGCCGTACTCTTCTACGAGCCGCGCATCATCCTGGACGGCATCGACGTTGACGACGGGAACATCCACGACGGCGTCGTCCTCATCTCCCTCGCCTATACCGTGCGGTCAACCAACAGCAGGAGCAACATGGTCTATCCGTTCTATTTTCTTGAGGGAACGGATCTCAGGTTCTGATTGCGGAACCGCTTCACCCATCCCTGAGAGAGCAGCATGACGCAGCAGACCCGGCTGAACATATGCGACGGCACCGAACGGGACGATCGTTCCCCCCCCCCGTTGGGAGAGGGATACTTCCTGCCGGACGAGATCTCCTTTGAAACGGCGCTTGCCCAGAGTGCCGAGTTCGCGGCCATGCTTGGCTTCCATACCCTGGAAAACCGCACGGAGGGAAACTGGTCGGAACTGTTCATGAACGACGAAGCCGTTATCATGGCCCGACTCCTGAGCATCGACCTGAAAAGGATCGAGGCCGAGTTCATGACGCTCCTGCGGCGCAGCCCGGACTGCCTGAACCCGGCGCTCTACCTCTGCCGGTTGGCCTGGGATCTGGATCACTGGTTCCGGCGCCTGAACGACAGGGAAGGGATGGCCGAACAGAGCCTCAGCCTCAGCATCGAGGCGGCGGTGCGCAACAGGCTGGCGGCAGAACTGCACGGTATCGGCGAAATTCTCCGCCGCCTGGAACGGGGCGGAGAACGGTATGCGTCAGGATTCGCCCGTTTCCACCCCATCTGGGGGGTCGGGGCGTCCGGAGCAGGGATGTTTCCCAGGGCTCCCGTGAGAGGGGCGGAGAGCCCGGAGCAATGCAGAAGGTTCGTAACCTCGGCCTTCGACTCGTTCGCAAGCGGGCTCTCCTTCCTCCAGGCAGCCGCCCGGCATCACCTGGAGCGCTCCCTGGGCAGCCGCCGCCACAACCCGGCCATGGCCCTGTTCATCGCCTTTCTGCACCTGATGGGAACGGCCCGCCAGAAAGCGAACGATTTCACCCGCAGGCACCTGGATTTCTATTACAACGACCTCCTCCGCTCCGCTCCCCGCGCCGCGGCCCCGGACCACGCCCACCTGCTCTTCCAGGCTTCCGGCCGCAGCGGCGCCTTCATCCCCCGGGGAACCCCGTTTCCGGCCGGCAGGGACGACAAGGGGAACCAGGCCGTCTACCGTGCCGATAACGATCTTGCCGTGGTGGATGCGCGGGTGACCTCCCTGCGCACGCTCTATTTCGAGCGGGACCCCCTGATTTCACCGGAACGCGAGCTGGGGTACGTGACCAGGATCCTGGCCGGAGATCCGCTGGGAGACGCTTCCGGCTGGCACGAGAACGGGCCGCCCCGGCACGTCTTCGGAGTTCCTGATGGGGAAATCGGCCCCCTGACGTCAGAGGAAGCCGAACTCGGCTTTGCCGCTGCATCGCCCCTGCTGCTTCTGGGAGAGGGACGGCGGGAGATCCGCGTCACGATCCGTTTCAACCGGGAGATTGAAGGGCGAGACTCCGTCAGCACGGCACTGCGGCGGCTCCGGGAGGCTCGATGCCAATCCGATTTCTGCGGCGCCTTCGGCGCACTGTTCGGCCAGTATCTGTTCGGCGGCGACGAACTGCTCAGCGGAGCCGACACGCAGGAGATCATCCGGCACGCAGCCTCCTTCATGCCCGGGGATTCGGCAAATCTCGTGCGGGACCTCCTGAGCCAGGACCGGATTGACCTGTTCTTCCGGCTCACGACACGGATCTTCACCGTCGATCTCACCGCCGAATCGGGGTGGCACGACGTGCCGCGGCTGTTCGTCTCCCCCCTCACCGATCTCCAGGGAAAAACGGAAAGTGGCCTCTGCTGCTCCTTCTGCCTGGACCACGACGCTCCCCCCATCGTCCCCTATGACCGGACACTCCACGGCGGCGGTTTTCAAACCGTTCTTCCCCTGGCGCGCTTCCGCATCCGCTCCACGGCCATTCTCTGCCCCTACTCCCTGCTCGCGGGGCATCGCATCAGGGACATCGCCATCGAAACACGGGTCAGCGGCGTCCGTGAGCTCATGGCGTACAATCAGCACGGCAGGCTGGACCCGTCCCAGCCGTTCCTCCCCTTCGGTCCCTCCCCGGCGGTCAACTCCTACTTCGCCATCACCGCTCCTGAGTTGTCGGTAAAACCGCTGACCAGCCTGGAACTGAACCTGGAATGGTCAAATCTGCCGACGCTGGAGGGAGGGTTCCGGCTCCATTACCAGGGGTATGAGACACGCTACGACAACGCCTCGTTCAAGGCGGAGATGTCGGTACTGAGGGATGGCCGGTGGAGACCCGACCGGCAGGAAACGCGTAGCAGTACCGTGCTGTTCGACCACTCCGGCGAGGGCGAGCGGATTTCACCCCGGAAAACCATTGCGGTGGATGTCATTCGCCACCTGAAGCCGACGGAATTCGGGCCGGGAACGGCAGAGCCGCGCTTCGGCCTGAAGACGCGCAACGGCTTCGTGAAATTCACCCTGACAGAGCCGGAAGCAGCCTTCGGTCACCGGGAGCATCCGCTCGTCATGACACGGGTGCTGACGGAAAATGCCAGACGCAAACGGATCAGGAAGGCACAGCAGCTTCCCGCTCCCCCCTACACACCGCAGATCTCCTCCCTTTCACTGGATTACACCGCGCGCAGCGTCATTCATCCCGGTGGCGAGGGAGTACGGGAGTCTGCCGGGCTCGGCGAGAAGCTGTTTCACCTCCACCCCTTCGGAGTGGAGACCGTGTATCCGTCCGCCCCAAAAGCCGGACTCAGCCTGCTGCCAGGTTACGACGGAAACGGAAACCTGTTCATCGGCATCTCCGCCGAGCGGATCGCCGGCACCCTCACCCTGTTCTTCCAGATGAGGGAAGACTCGAACCATGCCGTTACCAGGCGAAGCTCCCCCCTCACCTGGCATGTCATGTCCTCCAACCGCTGGCATCCCCTGGAAAACGTCCGGGTCGTTTCCGACAGCACCGACGGCTTCCAATCTTCCGGTATCGTCACCTTGGACCTTCCGGAGGGGCTCAGCAGCAAACAGTGCGTCATGCCGGACGGCCTGTTCTGGCTGCGCGTCAGCTCGGACGGAGCGCCGGATTCCTTCTGCAGCCTGTATGCGGTACACACCAATGCCCTGAGGGTCACCCGACAGATGGATGGGGGAGAGGGAACGACGGTGAACGCCCCCCTGCCGGCCGGCAGCATCACCAGCCCCGGCATGTCCATCCCCGGACTGGGTGCGACACTCCAACCGGCGGCCGGCTTCGGCGGCAGGGAGAGAGAAAACAGGACGGAGCAGATAACCAGACTCTCGGAGCGGCTGCGGCATAAAAACCGGGCTGTGCTCCCCTGGGATTACGAACGGCTGGTGCTGGAGCATTTCCCGGCCGTCTTCAAGGTCACATGCTTCGGCGCCCTGGGCAGCGAACGGGGATGGGCTCCCCATCCCGGCCGGGTGCTGGTGGTCGTGGTCCCCCGGGGGGAAAGCAGCGGCGAAACTCCGAATCTGAGCCCGATGCTGAACGCGGCGGAGCTGAACCGGATCAGCGAGTTCCTGCGGCAGCACTCCCCCCCCTTCGCGTCCATCGAGGTGCGCAACCCGGCCTATGAACGGATTCACGTCAGATGTTCCGTCAAGCTGACAGCGGCGGCCGAAGCGCGCCGCGGCCACTACCTGAAGGAATTGAACCGGGTGATCACGGAGTATCTCTCCCCCTGGAGCGGAGTGGGGTGCCGGGCTCGCTTCGGCTGGCGTATCAGACGGGAGGATATCGAGGCGTACCTGCTGAAACAGGAGTACGTGGAATGCATTGCCGCATTCTCGCTCCTGCGCACCAGCGAGGATGGGCAGCGAAACCACGGCCTGAGTGACACCGCCCGCCCGCCGTTGGGAGAAGGAGATCGCCCGCTCCCCGGCACAGAACCGGCGACCAGCGATCTGCTCGAACCGCTGTGGCCATGGAGCCTGGCGATCCCCGCGGAGCGTCATCTCGTCGAGACGATGAGCTCCATAGGCTTCCCGGAACCGGAGCCGACCGGGATCGATCACCTGGAAGTGGGACAAACCTTTATCATCGACAGCTAGGAAACCATGCCGAAACGAAACCGAGACACGCTGAAAAACTTTTTCAGAAAAGGCGCCCTCCCTTCGGAACGCCAGTTTCACGACCTGATCGATTCGGCCCTGAACATGGTCGACGAGGGGTTTTCCAAGACGCCGGACAACGGGATCGAAGTAGCCACCCAGGGGGAACACCATACCCTGATGAGCTTCTCCCGCGCCGAGGAACCGGGGCGGTTCGACTGGTCCCTGGGTTTCACCCGCGATCGGGAACGGAACGCCCTGAGTTTCTGCGCACGGGACCAGGAGGGAAACGAGACCCCTTCCGTGACCCTCGATCCGGGGGGAAAGGTGGGAGTGAACACCCACGCCCCGGAGTTCGCCCTGGACGTTGCCGGCGTCATCCGTAGTCAGGGGCGCATCGGCGTCGGTCCCGACGGCAACAGCTCCGTTCCGGCCGACGGGAAGTGGCACGACATCACCGGTCCCCTGGACGGCTGTCAGGCCTTCGAGGTCATGGCCGGGGTGGGAAAGAAGCGGACCGGAAAATACGCGCTCATACACGCCTTCGCCCTGAACACCTTCAACCCGGTCGGTTTTCTGTTCAACTTCCTCAACCTGAAGAAACGAATCAGCTACCACCAGGCCCACTACCGTTCCCTGGGGGACAAGCTGAAGCTGCGCTGGTCAGGCACCAACCGGGAGTACCGGTTGCAGCTCAAATCCAACAGCGATTACGGCGACGGCATACGGATCAGGTTCTACCTGACCAGGCTCTGGTTCGACAACTTCATGAACGGTTGTCTGCCGGATTCGGACGACGAATGACAACCCGGTTTCAGAGGACGACATGCCGGAAACCAGAACCATACGACGCTCAACAGGCGTTCAGGAGCAGGGGAGCTTCGAGGAGCTGAAGCGGCAGGGGATCGGCTCCGTCCAGGAGCTTGCCGGCGACCTCTGGACCGACTACAACCTCCACGACCCCGGCGTCACGATCCTCGAACAGCTCTGCTACGGCCTGACCGACCTGATCTACCGCACCGGCTTCCCGGTGGAGGACCTTCTGGCAGGACAGGACGGCTCCCTGGAGTGCGACAGGCTCGCGCTCCACCCCGCCGAACGGATCTTCCCCTGCCGCCCGACCACCATCGCCGACTACCGCACGGCGATCTTCGACGCGGTTCCCGAGATCGATAATGTCTGGCTGACCACCGTGGAAGGCCCCTACGGCCCGCTGCTCCGGGTTGTGCTGCGGCTGAAGGAACGGAGCGATGGGGCGGAACACAGGGCCATGCGGGAGGAGATCCGGGCGCGGGTTTCCCGGGTCTGCTCATCGTCGCGGAACCTCTGCGAAGATCTGGAAGAGATCGTGTTCGTCCGGGAGATCAGCTGCGTACTGCACGGGGAAATCGAGATCGGCGCCGGCCGCCCGGCAGCCGAGATCCTCTCCGAACTGTACCATCTCTGTTCCCGGTCGATCAGCGGCGGCATCTCCTCCCAGGGGTACGAAGAGGCGCTGCGCCGGGGAGTGGAGCCGGAAGAGATCTTCCGGGGACCGCTCACCCGTTTCGGATTCATCCGCGATGACGACCTGGACGATGCCCGGGATGAAATCAGGGTTTCCGACCTCTACTCGGTGATCAGATCCATCGACGGTATCGAGAACATCACCAGCCTGTTCCTGGAAAGCGGGGAACGTACCTACCACAGCGGCATGGCGTGCGAGGGAGCCGAAACCGCGGTGTACCTGAACATCCCCGAAAGCGATGGGGAGATCAGGGTGCAGCTGACCCGGAGCGGACGGCGGGTCGTGGTGTCGGCCCGGGAGCTGGAGGCCAGGTACGGGGAGCTGGATTTCGCCAGGAGATCCATGAGGCATGCTCCCCAGGACCTCTCCGCCATAGCCCCCCTGCCGCAAGGGGAGTTCCGCGACCTGGGACGGTACGTCTCCATCCAGAACCAGTTCCCGGCCATCTACGGCATCGGCAGGTTCGGAGTGGCGGAATCCGCATCGCCGCGCCGGAGAGGAGCCGCGGCGCAGCTGAAGGGGTATCTGCTGCCGTTCGAGCAGCTCATGGCCAACTTCCTGGCCAACCTGGGGCACCTGCGCACCCTGTTCTCCATCGAACGTTCACCGCAACGAACCTACTGGCACCAAACCCTGGAAGAGAGCGGTATCGCCGATCTGGAGCGGGTCTACCCGGAACAGGCGGAAGCATCCATCGCCGCGCTGGTGGAGAAGCATGACAACGTCTTCGAGCGCAAGAACCGGCTTCTGGACTACCTGCTCGCCCTGTACGGGGAACGCGTCTCCCCGAGCTCCCTGCGGGATTTCAGCTCCTACCACCCCCCCCAGGAGACGGAGAGAATCGCCGTCCGCCAGAAAGCCGCCTTCCTGAATCAGATCGTGGAGCTGGGCAGGGACAGAGGGGGGGCGCCCGACTATGGCGCAGCAGGCAAGAGCGGGGCCGGAGTCTCGGGACTGCACCGGCGGGTCAGCCTGATGCTCGGCTTCGGCTCCGGGAGTCATCGTTCCCTGACCCGGCCGATTCTCTCCGCCGGTTTCATCCTGGGTGACGACTCGGCGTTTTCGGGCACGGAACCCGGGCAACCGGTCCCGGCGGAAGAGCCGGGCAATGACTCCCCGTGGCTCCAGGTCCCGCTCAGCGGTCCCGACGGCGGAACGCCGGAGGAGCTGCGCCCCTTGACCGCCGGAATCTGCTTCACGGACAGCGGCCGACTGACGCCATCGCTGCTGCAACGCGGCGTTGCGCTGGAGAACTATTGCATCGCCCCCCGGGGAACGGGTACGCAACTGCTTTTTGCCGCCTCCGACAGCGGCGAGTGGTGGCGGATCGGACTGTTTCGGGATCAGGGGAGCGCGGTGACAAGCGCCAATGCCCTGCGCCGGCTGCTGGTCGGCCTCAGCCTGGGGAGCGAGGGAATGCACGTCGTCGAACACATCCTGCTCCGGCCCCGGGGTACGCACGGCCGGGAAGATGGCGTTCCCGCGGATTTCTTCCCCTTCCGGGTGAGCGTGCTGTTCCCCGCCTGGACCGCCCGCTGCCGGGATCGGAACTTCCGCCGCCTGGCCGAGGAAACGGTGCAGCGGAACTGTCCGGCACACATCCTGGCGGAATGTCACTGGCTCGGATTCGAGACCATGGCAGCTTTCGAAACGCTCTTCGCCGCCTGGCTGTGTCGCATGAACGCCCCAGAGCCGGGCGATCCCGAACTGGAGCGGACCTCCCGCGCGCTCGTGCGCTTCCTTCGGGATACCCGGTCCCGCGAGGGAGAAGGGGACCTGCCATGACCGCTGCCCACATGGTGGAAAACGCGCTGTTCCAGGTCTCGTTCCCTTCGGAGGAGGCAGCATTCGAGCAGCAGGAGGAGCTGCGCTCCTTCGCTTCCGGCCTGGCGCTGAAGATCGTGGACGAGGTCTTCACCAGACTCGCCCCTCCCGCCGGGGTGCTGCGCATCGACCGCCTGGACATCGACCTGGGAAGCGTCGGGGGAGACGGCTGGAGCGAAGCCGCCGGCGCACGTCTCCGGGAGAGGCTCGAAGCGGCACTGCGGGAGAACCTGCCGCCCCACGGCGGAGAGGCACTGGCAGGGTGCAGGGTCATCCCCCCCGGGGAACATGGACGGAAACGGCTGGAGTATTTCCTGGCCACCGGCTGCATACCCTGGAACGCTAACCTGGCCGACGGGCGGATCATGGAGCAGATGATCGAGCAGCTCCTCTCCGGCAACGGTTCCACCCTGCGCGCCCTCCTGGGAGACAGGCCCCGCCGAAAGCGGGGAGTAGCAAGAATCGTCCGCCAGTTCGGGGAACATACCGCGGCGGACCTGGCGCGCATGCTGGCACCGGGACAGACCACCTGGAGCCGTTCGCCGCGGACGCTGCTCTCCACCGCACTGGCCTCCCTCCCCTCCACCGCGGAGCGCAGGGACGTATGGGAAGCGATCCTGCTCAGCCTGCTGGAGCAGAGCGGCGCCCCGGTGACATCCATGCAGACCGGGACAGGGCATCTCCCCGATCGTGACGATTCCACGACCGAAAAGCCCCTCCGGACGCGCCTCGAAGAGGCGCTGACAACGGGAAACGCGGAGGTAATCAAGGGCGACTGGCAGAAGCTGCTGCGCAACCGGCCGGCCCTGGTGCGGGAACTGCTCCGGCGGACGGGTGCGGACGGGGACGGGCCGCAACGGATCGCCGAAGGCTTTCCCCCGGTCATGCTGCGGGATCTGGTGCGCCTGCTGGAACCGCAGGAGAGCGCCTTCGTGGAGGAGATCGCGGCCAGCCCCGAACTCTTCCAACGGGCGTGCGAACAAAGACCGGAAGAGACATCCACCACACGGACCAGGCTCTGGGAGTTCACCCTGGCCTATCTGCTGGTGGAACGGGGGGGACAGTTTAACCGGCGGGTCTACCTGGAAAGCCTGGTTCGCCGGATGGCGGCCCACTGCTCGATCCGTTTCACCGATCTCCTGGATGCGCTGGCAACAATCCTGGGAGAGGCGGAAGCTCCGGGCATGCTGAAGCGCCAGATGCTGGAGCTCCTGCGGGACATGGGGAGCGGAGACGGAGTGAAGAACGTACCAACCGCGGACGCCGCCCGGGACGAGGCCCTCTCCCGGGCCCGCCTGCTGGGGGAGCTGCTGGACCAGGCCATCGTTCGGGGAGAAACAGGTGCCTTGGCCGAGGTGTGGGAGGAACTGGCAGCAGAGTACCCCGCACTGGTGATCGAAATCCTGGGGCGCCGCGGCAGGGAATCCGCCGCGCGGCGAAGGATGGCCGAGCAGCTCCCTGAAACGGTTCTGCGGGGAATGGCCGGGATTCTGGAACCGCTGGAGAGCGGATTCATCGTAGAACTGACCGCCAGGGGGGAACTGTTCCGACGCGCTACGGCGGAACCCGAGGGAAGCGAACAGGGGTACAGGAGCCGGCTCTGGGAGTTCACCCTGGCCTACCTGCTCGGTGAACGGGGGGGGAGATTCAACCGGCGGGCCTACCTGGAAAGAGTGATCAGAGGCATGGCGGCACGGAGCAACAGCGGCTACGTTCCCCTGCTGGTCTCCCTGACCGCCCTTCTGGAAGCGTCGCCGAAGCCCGGCAGACTGAAGCATGAGATGCTCTCCCTGCTGGGGGAACTGGCCCGGGAAGCCAGCGCTGGCCGCCCCCCCGGGGAGCAGCGACGGGAAGAGAGTGGGGAGACGCCGGAAGAGGCGCTGATCCGGCTGCGTTTCCGGGAGGCGTTCGCCAGCGGTTCCGTTGTTGGCCTGGAGAGCTTCTGGCGCGCCACGCTGCACGAACACCCCGGCCTGATCCTGGAAACGCTCGCCGAATTCTGCGGCCGGGGCGAAAGTTTACGGAAGATGGCCGAAGGGTTTCCCGAACCGCTTCTGGAAGAGCTGGTGCGGATACTGGAGCCGCGGGAGGGAGGGTTCGTCTGCGGAATCACCGGACAGCCGGAACTCTTCCGGCAGGCAGCCGACGGCAGGACGGAATCCGCGAAAACCCTAAATAGCGGCCTGTGGCAGGTCACCCTGGCCTATCTGCTGGTGGAACGGGGAAGCCGGTTCAACAAGCTGGCCTACCTGGAGAGCCTGATCCGCGCCATGGCGGCCCGGGGAAACCGGGCCTACCTCGAACTGCTCGAATCCCTGGCCATGGCGCTGGAAGAGGCCCGTGAAACAGGAACGCCGCACGCGGAGTTGCGGAGTATCCTGCACCAGCTGCGACTGAAGAGCGCTCCCCGGCAGCCTGAGAAGCGGCGGGACTCCGGACGCCGGGCGCGGGATTCCCGTGCGCCCGAACGGAAAAACGGAGAGACACGTACGGTTCCGGAAGCGGTGATCAGGGAGCTGATCCGGCACAGGCCGCAGCTCTGCCGAACCATGGTGGAGGCGCTGGCGACCCGCCGGGGATACTCCGAACGGATCATCGACCTTTTTCCCGCACGGCTGCTGCTCCCCCTCTGCTCCCTCTCCTGGGGAAAGGACTGGCGGCGGGTGCTGCTCTGCACGGAACTGGCAACGGAGATCCTGCTCACCGCCGCCGTCGCGGAGAGCGACCGGCTCCACGGCCTGGCCCGCCGCTTCCTGTTCAGCCATCTCTTCGGCAGAAGGAGCGGATTGTCGCTGGACGAGTACGTCGATGCGCTCATCCGTCACCTGGCCGAGCAGACCGGCCGAAGCTACGACCGAGGGTTCCGGGAGCTCCTGCTCCGGCAGCGACGCGAGGGGCTGCCGCCGCTGCGCCGGCGGGTGGAGCGGCAGATCCTGGCGATCATCGCGGGAAAGGGGGGGACAGTGCCAGCCCCCCCTGATTCGACGACTAAACCGCTCCATGGCATCCGGGAGCAGGCTGCGCTCACGCGGACGGCCCGGCTTCCGCTCTCCGTTACGGATGCCGACGACGGTTCCGCGCCCCCCAGTCCGGCTCACCAGCCTCAGGTCGCGGGAGAATCCCGGGGAGAGGGGGGCTCCCGACGGAAGCCGAGGCGGGACGAAGAGGCCTCCCCCACTTCCGCCATCGCCCCGGGGAGGAAAACGGTGGAAGCTGAGCCTGGCGTCAACGGAGAACAGGACGAGCTCCGGGAGGATCTGTACGTCGTCAATGCCGGCCAGGTACTGGCGGCGCCCTACCTGCCCCGCCTCTTCTCCATGCTGGGGCTGCTGGAGGGGAAGGGGTTCCGGAACCGGGATGCGGCGGAACGAGGGATCCATCTGCTGCAGTTCATGGTACACGGAGACAGCGGCGCGCCGGAATACCTGCTAGCGCTGAACAAGCTGCTCTGCGGGGTTCCCACCGGCGAGCCCATAGGCCGGGAGATCAGGCTTGAATCGGCCGAGGAGGAGTGCGTCGAGGGATTGCTGCACGCCATGATCGCCACCTGGTCCGCCATCGGCTCCACCTCGCTGGCGGGGCTCAGGGAATCGTTCCTCCAGCGTGAGGGGAGGCTGCGGCTGAAGGACGACGCCTGGAGCCTGCTGGTGGCCCCCCGTCCCTTCGACATGCTGCTGGACCGCATCCCCTGGGGCTTCTCGACCATACGGCACCCCTGGATGGGGCGGGCACTGTACGTGGAGTGGCGATGAGCATGAGCGCCGGGGAGGCAAACGCCCTCACTCTGAAGAGAGAGATCGACTGGTTCCGCGCGCTGCTGGAGACACGCATCACCCTCTATTTCCAGGAGCCGGGGGGGAGCGGGGAGATCCGCCACATAACACCCCCCTCCTTGGAGGGGGACGACTCCGAATACGCCCGGACCGTCACCCGCTTCGGCCTGGGGTTCGACGAACGGGTCATCCTGATCCTGGCGCTTTTGCCCCACACCGCTCCCCACGAACTCGACACCCTGTTCATCCGCAACAGGAACCTGGACCGGGGCTTCACCGAGTTCGGCGGCTGGAAAGGGAACAGCCACGGCGGCTTCCTTCCCACCTGCGAGACCGCGGCCTTCATCCTGGCCGGCGACGACCTGAAGAAACGCTTCGAGATCATCCGCCTCTTCGAGGACGACCACGTCTTCACGAACCAGGGAATCCTGCGCATAGAGAGCAGTTCCGGCAACGAGCCGCTGTTCAGTGGGGCACTGCTCATCACCGCCGATTACCTGAGCCGCTTTACCACCGGGAGCAGTCACCAGCCCGGCTTCTCGTCCTGCTTCCCTGCCCGGCTCATCACCACCCCCCTCGCCTGGAGCGATCTGGTGCTGGGGCCGGAGGTGCTGGAGGAGATACATACCCTGACCGCCTGGCTGGAGCATTCCCGGGTGATCATGGAGGAATGGGGGCTGGCAAGCGTGGTCAAGCCCGGGTACCGCGGCCTCTTCTACGGCCCCCCCGGGACCGGCAAGACCCTCACGGCAACCCTGATCGGCACCTCCGCCGGCGTGGATGTCTACCGCATCGACCTCTCCATGGTTGTCTCCAAGTACATCGGCGAGACGGAAAAGAACCTGGCCTCGGTCTTCGACCAGGCCCAGAACAGGAACTGGATCCTCTTCTTCGACGAGGCGGACGCCCTGTTCGGCAGGCGCACCCAGACCTCCAGCTCCAACGACCGCTACGCCAACCAGGAGGTCTCCTACCTGCTCCAGCGGGTGGAGGATTTCCCCGGGATGGTGATCCTGGCCACCAATCTCAAGGCCAACATCGACGAGGCCTTTGCCCGCAGGTTCCAGAGTTCGGTCTACTTCCCCCTGCCCGACGCAGAGCAGCGCCTGCGGCTCTGGCGTGGTGTGCTGGGGAAGGGATATCCCCTGGGGGATGACATGGATCTCCCCTCCCTGGCTGAGGAGCACGAGATATCGGGTGGCGCCATCGCCAACGTGGCCCGCTACGGCGCCATACGCGCCCTCAGGCGGGGCGACCGGGCGGTCACCCAGGAGGACCTGCTCAAGGGGATTTCGCGGGAACTGATGAAAGAGGGAAGGACGATCTAGACGCCATGTCCAGAGCAACCATCACATACGCGGCAACCTGCATCGCGGCGCTGCTGTTCCTGATCCTGGCCACGCCGGGAAGCGTGCGCCCCACCGGGGAGTCTTCCGCCGCTCCGGCAGCCACGAAAGCCGAAACACCGACCTCCACATCACCGGCTCCGGCCACGACATCCACCACACCTGCTGCCACGACCAGCACGTCGTCTCCCGCGCCGACCGCCACGAAAGCCGCCACGTCCAGCGCCCCACCGGTGGCTTGCTGCGGCTGCAGAAAGTTGACGACCGGAGAGCTGAAAAGGATCAGGAATAACCGGGCAGCCATCAAGAGCATCCAGGAGTGTTACGCGAAGCAGGGGTGGTACACCGGCCCCATCGACGGCATCGTCGGCTCCCTGACCATGAAAGCCATGGAACAGTCCTGTTCAGGCCCTTCAGTCACCTCCGCTCCTCCCGAGGATGGCCTGGGAGTTGTCTACCGCCTGACCCGGGACGACCTGGAATGGATGAAGTCGAAGAACGACGTCCTGGACAAGCTCGACCCGCTACAGAACGTGGAGTTTGAAAGCAGGTACGACTTCGTCAACGCGGTAAAGAGCTGCATCGGCGAGAGCTACGACCGCTACCGGGACCTGATACTGGAAGCAGCGGAACAGCCTGCCCAGCCTTCCGGCGACGCCGACGGCGACCTGAACGTCAGCTTCATGCTGAGAGACACCTTTTTCGCGGAGCAGAGAAGTTCGAACCTTCCCAAACCGGTGGTGGAACGGCTCGCGGAGCTGGTGGGGAGCGAATACCCGGCACGGGCGCTCTTCGAAAACGCTCTGCGGGTGAGGGTGGAGACCCCCCTGGTCGCCAGCGGCGACCTGGAGAAGGGGGAGTTCACCACGGAGTATCTGGAGAAAATCCGGGAGCGGGCACGGAAAACCGAGCGGTTTGACGAAAGCAAGCTGATCGCCCTCAAGGGATGGTCCTACGGCTGCGTCCGGGACGACCTGAAGGGAGAGGTGTACGGCTTCGTTCCCTTCTGGTCGGCCGGGGTGAAGCGGGAGCTTGACTTCAGCGTCCTGACCCGTATCGGCTATTTCGCCCTCGGCTTCGACGACCGGGGGAACCTCGCCAAACGCTTCGACATGACCAAGGAACGGGCCGATTTCATCAACACGGCCCGCAGATACAACACCAGCGTGGACCTGGTGATCTACAACAACGACTGGCGGGCCTGGTCGCGCATGCTGGCGTCCAAACAGAGCACCATCGGCGATTCGCTGATCGAAAGCATCGCAGCGGTGGTGTCGCAGCGCCTGGACAACTCCCTGCTGAACCGGGCCAAACCATGGATAACCCTGGGAATGAGCAGGGTTCCGGCCATAGTGGACGGCATCACCCTGTACTTCGACGGCTATCCCCGCGATGACGCTGCCAGCGACTACCTGGTCTCCTTCATCACCAAACTGAAGGCGCGGCTGCGGCAGGTGGGCAAGGGGTCGGGCTGGTACTACAACCTGAATGTCGTGGTCGCCATGGACGACCTGGGCACGGGGGTTTTCCGCGAGAACTACCTGAAACAGCTGGTGCCCAAGGTGGAACAGAGCGACAGGGACGAGTTCGACGCCCAGAACGATGTCGACCTGTTCATCGTCCTGCTGGACGAATCGACCGGTGAAACGAAAAAGACGCTGCGCCAGGATATGGAGAAGATGCTGAAGGGGATTCAGAGGCGGAACATGCTGAGGAAGATCGTCCCGCTGCTCAATCCGGCGGTGCAGCCACCCGAGACGGCGGACAACCACCAGTTCTTCGACGACCTGGTCTACTTCGAGGACAACTTCGGCGGGGTGGCCTTCTGGCCCGCGCCGTTCAGCGACATGCAGCCTGCCGCCGAAATCAACCGTCAGATCGCCATCGCCTTCGAGGACAGCGGCTACGACGATGTTCTCAATCAGCTGCTCACCCGCTTTTTCCCTTCCTACTGCCGCGTGGTGGGACCAAACCGCTGGCCGGTCCGGATCGCCTTCGACCTCCTGGCGCTGCTGATGCTGATCTACTTCCTTCTCTCGTTCCGGTTCTTCGAGCTGCGGCTGTTCTTCAGGAAACGCTTCTTCTGGTTCCTGGGAGTGGGGGGGCTGGCGTTTCTCCTCCAATGCTCCCTGTTCACCTGCGATCCGTTCTGGAAGTACCGCAGGAGCGAGGTGGTATTCCTGGCCTTCCTGGCCCTGGCGTTCGTGCTGATCTGGCTCTACGTGAGGAAGATGAAGGAGTCGGACTACCCCTAGGAGTGCGGTCATGAACCTGATGGAGAAGGCTACCATCATCCATTTTCACCGCCACCGGATACGCGGATTTCCGGGCGGCTCGGTCGGGGCGCTGGGCTGGCGCGGCGATGAGAGCCAGAGCAGGCGCTTCCGGGTCATAGCCGGCGCCGGAGATTTCAGCGGCCGCTCCATCCTGGATCTGGGGTGCGGCCATGGCGACCTGGTGGGCTACCTGTCGGAGCGGTTCAGCGGCTTCGCCTACGTCGGGATCGACATGATGGCCGAGTTCCTGGAAGTCGCGCTGGAGCGCCACGGCCAGCGGCCGGACACCGTCTTCTACCGTGCCGACTTCACCCGGGCAGAGCTCCCCAGGGCCGACTACGTCGTCGCCTCCGGCGCCCTGGGGTACCGCTCCGGTGATCCCGGTTTTTACCGGGAGATGATCGCCAGGATGTACGCCGCGGCGGAACGGGCGCTGATCTTCAACATGCTGGATAGGGAGTACTTCCCCGAGCACGATCTATTGACCGGCCACGACCGCGAGGAAGTCGTCGCCTTCTGTCGTGAACTGTCGCCCAGAGTCGAGCTGATCCGGGGGTACCTGGAAGATGATTTTACGGTGTGCATGTTTCGTTGAGTTGCAGTTTTCACGAATGGACGGGAGGTTGCGATGGAAAGAGTTCCGAGGGAAAAAAATCAGAATTCTGAAAATTCACGAAGTACCACACAGGGACAGTTCGACAGGAATTACACGCAGAGAAATACCGCTGCAAGTATCGACAACAGTACTCGCTTAATCGCACAACGCATCAGATTTCAGGGTATCTTCGGAGATTCTGCGCAACTGAATGCTCCAAACCATACCCAAGACACAGATATTCACCAAACACCGCGCCTACCCCATAAAGCTTGGGACATGGCACAGCAGGCACAGTACAGAAAGAGCCCGATGAAACTTCTTTTAAGGCAGGGAGTTAAGGGAACGAATGCTGTGTTTTCTTCACTTAAAAGTCATGAGCAACACGGCGCTACCATGCAGATGGCACTGAGAACTAAAGGCGAGGCAAAAAAATCCATTTTAGGTTTTTGGAATAGTATGACTAAAGCTAAATTTCCTCCAGGAAGCTGGGATGGAGGAACTAGAAAAGATAAAAGAGGAAATGAATACACAGAATATAACTGTGGGTTTCCAGTAGACAATTGGGGAGATGATTACGTTAATAACGACACCAGAAACAGCTTAGAAACATGGTGGAAAACAACTTACAAAGGGTGGTGGGATAGTGCGCAAACATACGACAATGTAAAATATATGGGCTATGACTCAAATAACAAGCAGTGGCTTTTTAATTATCATTTGTATCACAGGTAAGCATAGCATTACCAAATAGATTGAATGGCAGTACATTATTTTAAATATCAACAAATCATTAAGCATGGAGATTTCTGTGCAAAAAAAAGCCAAAACTATTCCAATAGAGATCTTTGTGAATTTAGCTTCTTCATCTAAATCCATACAAACCACAACCCCTGCCAACGACATCACCCTTCACAACCCCACGAACGACCTGATCGCCGCCAGCCCCCGGCAGACGGCCCAGCGACGGCTGGTGGCGCAACTCCAGGATGCACGACAGTTCAAGGCCAGCAAGGTTTACGCGAAAAACATCACCGGCTCGTACACCGACGCCCAGAACGTCGTGCACCAGTTCAACGTCGCCGGCCCCTACCAGATCTTCGAGTACAAGTCCCACCCCAAGGGATTCGTGGACTACGACTCCAAGGTCAAGGCGGCCCTGAAGGAGAATGGCGACGTGCCGGCCACCATACCGGACGCGGCCATAACCATCACAAATTACCAGCAGTACGAAAAAGAAGCATGACAGCCTACCCGCGTTGAAGAGGGAGCCAACGATGAAAAGCGCGCAGAAGACGTCAAGAGAAGTGATAACCGGCCCGGCCACGCACCGCACACCGGATCATGCATCCGCTGCCATTCCCCAGGGGGCGCTCCAGGAGATGATCGGCAGCAGCCCGCGCATGGTCGCCCAGGGAAAACGTCTGGCCCAGCTCCAGTCCAAAACGGAAGACGAAGAGCTGGCCAAGCAGGGGAAATTCCCGGCCCAACGCCTTCCCGAAGAGGAGGACGAGCCGAAACAGGGGACGTTCGCCGCACAGGGTAAGATGCCGGAGGAAGAGGAGTTGACTCAGGGAAAATTCAGCGCCCAGATGGCACCGCAGGAGGAAGAGGAACCGTTGCAGGGGAGATTTCCCGCCCAGTTCAAGCCGTCCGGCGGCATTCCCGATGGCCTGCGGTCGGGTATGGAACGGGGATTGGGCTCGGACTTCTCCGACGTGAGAGTTCACCCCGACTCCGGCAAGGCCACGGAGGTGGGGGCGCTGGCCTACACCCAGGGGAACGACATCCACTTCGCGCCGGGACAGTTCAGCCCGGACACCAGCGCCGGACGGCAGCTTCTGGGCCACGAACTGGCCCACGTGGTTCAGCAGCGGGAGGGAAGGGTAAGCCCCACCACCGAAGTGGCCGGCATACCGGTGAACAACGATCCCTCCCTGGAGAGCGAGGCGGACCGCCTGGGGAGCAAAGCGGCGGGATAAGCCGGCGTGAGATAGTGCCCGGTATCAAGTATCAAGTATCAGGTGATCCGGTCAGCCTCGTTCTTGTGGTAAACGTCAAAGAAGACCACGCTGTTGTCTTCCACCAGGTGACACATGCCGCACTGCTGTTCCAGCTTTCGTCCCTCCTTGCGGCAGCGCCGGCACCAGTGGTAGATCAGCCGGTAGTCCCGGCGGCCGACGTACTTCTTGAGCCGGCCATGGTGCCCGCCATGCATCCAGCCGTCGGCATCGGCCGGGTTCTCCAGCAAACGCTCGATCACCCCCAGGATGCGGGCATGGCCGGGAGGATCCAGTTTCTTGATCCTGGCCAGCTTGGCAGCAAAGGCGGGGGTGGGGAAATAGGTGAACAGGGGCATGGTTTTCTCCCGGGAGGTGCGAACAGTGTCGGTCGATGATTCAGGCGAGGCGCCGCGTGACGGTTGCGCGGCGTTGTCTCCCTTCGGATTGACGTTCAGCCTCGCGGGTTTTCCATCACCAGGTAATCGATACCGAAACAGCCCGGCGCGTCAGTCACTACATATGCGAGGGCTTCCTCAACTGACATGGTAACACCACCGAAATCACCGATATGATCCCACTTTTCCCGATGGCTGTACCACATGACCTCGACACCACCCGTTTTTCCCTTGGGAACGAAGCGAGCATCGGCGTTTTGCAAGCCTGCGTAAAAATACTGAGCCCTCCCCTGATGAGCTTGGTTACCACCGGGATTCCATGGGTCTCGAAGTAGGTTTCGATCATCTGCCGCCTGTCTTTGAGAACATCCGTTGTCTCGTCAAGCTTATCCGTTTTCACTCCTCGCCCCCCATGTATCGGCATCTATCCGTTTTTTCCCGAAACCATTACATTGCGCGACTCTTTAACCGCCTTGCTGATATCGGTAGGGGTAGACTAAATCTGATCGGACTGTCACTTCCCGGCCGCCAGCAGTTTGCCGAGCCTGGTCAGTGCCGCCGATACAATACGCCCCTGCTGTTCTATGCTTTCGATGATTTCCCGAGGTGTGCGGCTATCCACCTTCGTAACTGCATTGAGATTGACTGCCTTCAGGTCGAAAACGGCGGCATCGATGTCGGCGGCTCTGGTTTCAAGGTCCTTGACAGTCCTTTCCTTTTCCCTGATTTCCGTCTCCAGCGGGTTCAATGTCTTCGGATCGGCCTTGTCTTTCTTCAACCGCTTGAACCGTTCTTTCAGGTCCGCCGCCACAGCCTTGATTCCGGCGGCCTCATCCAGAAACGGCTGCATCTCTTCCCGCGCCCTGGCGCGCCGGGCGGCAAAATCCACGGTCCAGGAATAACGGCTTTCGGCCTCGGGCGTGCCGCGCAGCCGTAACAAACGGGCATAGCTCGGGAAAGGTTTGCCCACGTGTGCCTCGTCATCCTTCCATTCGGCGATGAGGTTGGCGGGGAGTTGCGCATCCGCCAGTACGGAGCCGTCTTTGTCAAAGCCGAAATGCGCCAGCGTGAGCGGCGTTTTCTTGCCCACCCTGACGTGGGAGAGATCGTAGTACCAGACTTTCCCGGTCTTTTTTCCCTTGGTGAAAAACAGCAGGTTGGTTTTCACACCGGCCCCTGCGGTCGAGAAGACCCCGCCCGGCAGACTGACGATGGCCCACAGATCGCACTCGTCCAGCAGCTTGCGCTTGGTCTCCACAAAAGCGCTCTCGTTGGTGCGGAACAGAAGCCCCTCATCCAGAACAATGGCGCAGGTTCCCTTGGGAGCGAGTTCACTCAGGATATCTTGGACAAACAGCACCTGAGTGGAACTGGTCTCGAAGGCATAATTCTTCTGCGCGTCACTCCCCTCCTTGCCGCCAAAGGGAGGATTGGTGAAGATGTAATCGAAGGTCTTGGGCGCTTGTTCGAAAAGCGCGGCATAGGTTGCTCGACCGGTCAACGTGTTACCGTGCCACAGGTTGGGCTGGTCGATGCCGTGCAGCACAAGGTTTGCCAGCGCGATGGGGAATACCAGGTTTTCCTTTTCCCGGCCAAAGAAGGTTTCGTACTTGAGGGTGTCGATATCGATGCTGGTCGCATTGGTGCCCAGCTTGCGTGAGATATGCTCATAGGCAATGGCCAGGAATCCGCCGGTGCCGCAACCCGGATCATAGATGGTTTTGCCAGGTTCGGGATCGACCGTATGCACCATGGCGCGGATCACCTCGCGCGGAGTAAAGAACTGGCCGCCGTCCGAGTTCTTTTCACCCATTTTCAGCAGCAGGTCTTCGTACACCTGCGACAGGGTGAAAAAGTGGGTGTCGTCCACATGGTCGATGTTGATCTCGTGCACCTTGTCGAGGATGTCGCGCAAGTTGGTTTCGCTGTCTACCCGCACCCGCTCCACCGCCGTCATAATGCGGCCGATGATGCGCTGTTTGCGGCTGGCGCTGGGGTTGGGCAAACCGGTTCGGGAGTCGATGTCCAGGCCGTGCAGGTGGGGCAGCAGTTCCTTGTTGATGAAGTCGAACATCCTGCCATCCCCGGCGGAAAACAGCTCCTGCCGCTTCCAGCCGAAAAGCCGGCCGTCGCCGGTCCGGGGATGATCCTTCCGGTCAGCATCGTTTTTCGGCGGAGGCGCGGCCCAATCCCGCCAGCGGAAGGGACTGACAAGCGCCGGTGAGAATTCCGCCCCCACCGCCTCGGCCTCTTCCTGTGATCTGCTCTCATACGCGTCGAAAATGCGCAGGAACAGTATCCAGGTCAGCTCCGGCACATACTGCAGGGCGCTGGCGCAGTTGGAGCGGCGCATGATGTCGCAGATTGATTTGACGAATGAGGAAAGGGACTGGGTGGAGGCGATGGCTTTTGGGGGCTTCCGTGTGCCGGTTTTCTTGGGTTTGGGCATTCTTTTTTGCTCGTTCCTGAAATGATTGGTGTAGTAATGAATTGACTGCATTTTTCCGGGATGTATACTGCCTTCAGCTTATCCGCCATGGGTGGAAAAAGTAACGGGGCCGCCAAACAAAGGCGGCTCCAGCCAATTGTGACCAGCGCACTCGTTCCACAGTGAGTCCCACCTGCAAGTGCTGGTTGTTCCCCTCAAGCCGTCAGGGTTTCCCTGTCGGCTTTATTTCTTTTTCTCAAGTTTTTTTCTGGCGCTTTCAATCTGTTGAATACTCTGATCGGGTTTCGGCAAATTTTCAGGCATGGTCCCGCCCAGTTCCTGAATGGTCTGGCGCACCTTCTGCCCCACTTCATAATGGGTCTGGTTTGCCCGCTGTTTGCCGTGGCCGGGATCTCTTTTCAGTTTTTCTTCCGCTTGCGTTGCTCGGAACAGGTTGGCGGCAAGCTCGGTGCTTCCCATATGATCAAGAATCTTCTGGCTTTTCTTCAAACCCTTGCGGGAGTGAATATCTTTTGCCCCGAGTCCGCCATACAGTCCGCGATAACCGTGGTCCTGAAAAATGGCGTAATCCAGGCCGGTTTCAACGCCTTTTTCCTTTGCCGCCGCTGCCAGATGTTTGTTGTGCTGCGCCAGTTCATTACGAATTGCCAGGCGTTTTTCGTCTTCTGAGAGCCGGGCAAACTGTTCATTGTCCGCCAATTCCTGGCGGCGGGTTTGCAGAGCAAAATATGTCTGGCCGATAGCAATGACCGGTTTTGAGGGATCACCATTCTGTACGATCAGATAACAGGCGTAGCGTGACAAACGAACATCTTCAACCTGGCGTCTGGCTTTGGAGCCGATTTTGACCATTTCGAGGATATCCTCGAAATGGTCCGCTGGTTCTCGGCCGCTTTTGCGGCAAGCTTCGCGAGCACGTTCAATGACCGGTAAAAAATGGCGATATTGCGAATAATTGAGGACTGAAGCGAGCTGCCGGGCATTCCAAAACTCATTGCCATCCTCGTCAATGTTCCGGATACCTTCGAATGTTGCATGATGCTGTTCGGCAATCTGTTTGTCTGTCATGCAGCAACCCCTTTTGTTTTAAGTGGTTAAACCATATCAAGGATGTCCTCACAATGGTTCCCTTATCCCATTTCCGACCATATTGAGGACATCCTCCATATGGTCCTACTCATTGAAATTAAAGGCTTTTGCCAGAATCTTCTCAGGCAGCAGGTTGATTTCCCGAAGTTGCCCCTCAACAGCCCGACGCATCGGCCTAAGCTCAGCAAGTGCTTTTGACGCGGTAATTTGAACATCATACGGCGGCAATTCTATTTCCCCTTCCGCCAGCCGGTTGAACAGCATACGCTCCCGCACCGCACCGCGGGCAAGGGAAGCGATGCAACTCTCACCAAATGGGGACCGCAACCAGTAGTAGAACCAACGGGAATCCACCATCCCCGGTTTTCCCCTCAGCACAACATAATCCGGGCTGGTGATGCCGGGCGTATCGTCCTCATCGACCATGGCAATGGAACCGATCATGATACGCATGGGATTGTAAAAGACCGTGCCGCATTGTACCGGTTTGTACCGCCCCGGCTGTTTGCCCACCGGCTCCTTGGCCAGCGCCAGCCCGGCCCTGGTTGCCCCCAGCACCGGGTAATCGGCCCAGGCCGGGCCAATCCCCTGTTTGACCTCGTCCAGCGTGTCTCCAAGATGTGCCGTGGTGGTATCGGGATGCTCAACGCTTTGCCGGATGATGGCGTTGGCAAGGTTGGTGATTTCATCAAGCTGCGCCTCCGCCGCCAAGCGGGCCTTGTCAACCTCGGCCAGTTGGGCTTTCAGACGAGCGGCGATTTGGCGTTGCACTGGTTTTTCTGGCGCGGGTACTCTAAGGGATTTCAGCAAACTGCCGTTCAAGTTGGCTTGATTACCACCGCGGTCTTCTGATAATTCGCGTAAGTTCTGATAATTGGCATTTAGCCAAAGAAACAAGTACTCTGGCTCCCAAGTCTCGTTTGGCAATACGGCAAAACATGCCTGATTAATCGTGGCTGGAACTTTGAGAATGGCTGATTGGCCGCGAGTTTTTCCCTGGCCATACATAGCAACAAGGATGGTTTCAGGCGGCAATAATGTAAGTGAGCACTCTTCCAATGCGATTTTGGAAATACACTCTTCCGTCGCAGTTATTGGCCTAAAAGCCACTTCCGCAGTTTTCACCCACGGTATTTCAGCAGGATACCAGTATTCTTTTTTGCCGCGTGCAGGGGTGGAGCCACTTGTGGTTTCGGCAAAATCCCCTAGAATTACAGTTCTCATACCCCAAACAACCTCATCTTCGCCTCTCTCACCACCGCCGCCGGTTTCCCCACCCGTTTCAACGTTTCAAATCCTCCGGCCTGCCTGATCTCCGGCACTTCCCACAAAGCCGGTGTTTCCAGCGCTTCCGTGCCGCCCAGCTCAAACTGTCTCCCCAGTTCCAGCAACACCGTGGCCGCACGTTTGTCCATGTTTTCAAACCATCTCCGGCTGTTGTCGATGTACAGCCAGTTGCGCTCCGAACGCCGGAAAGCGCTGGCGCGGTAGCCGTGGTGGGCAAATACGTCATACAGGTCACAATCGCCCATTTGGTCGATCTCGCGGATCAGCTCCGGGCTGAAATTGTCGCCCAGCAGATGGTTAATCAGCTGGCGGCGTTTCTGGGTCTCCACCCACAGTTGCCGGAACTCCTTCAGGTCATGGGCTTCCCGCAGCACCCGCTGAACCATTTCGCGCCGGTACTCATCCACTGGGATAGCCGTATCGCGGCCGCCACGAGTGCAAAGGATAAAGTGGCCCTGCGGTGTCACGCTGACCAGATGCCCGGACATCTCGGCCACCGCCGGGCGATCATCACCGCCTTCACCACCCCCACCGTCTCCGCCGGAGCCTCCCCCATCACCGCCGCCACCGGGACGCGGCGGCTTGGTGATGAAATCGGCGCCGATCAGGCTGGTTGCGTCGGTATAGTCATACAGCCAGAACTTGTACTTCTGCGTTTCTTCGTGGATGCGCGTGCCGCGCCCCACCATCTGGTAAAACTTGATGGGCGATTGCAGGTAGCGGAAGAAGACTACGGCATTGAGGCGTTCGATATCGACGCCCGCCTCCAGGAGATCGACGGTGCAGGCAATAAAAGCACGCTCGCCGGAACCCCGCATGGGTTCGATCATGTCCGCGCCGTTGTTCGGCCCGCCCATGCACTTGAAGGCGTAGTGATCCTTGGGCGTTTGCCCCTTCTCCCTGCACCAGCGGCTGTAGAGGTTGTTCATCCACATGGCTACCCGATCGGCGTGGATCTCCCGGGTGCAGAAGATGATCACCTTCTGTTCCGGTCCGCCGTTCTGGCAGAGCTGGGCGAAGAGGTCATCGCACATGGCAGGCGTCCGCAGCTCGATGAACAACTCGTCGTCAAAATCCTTGCCGGTGTACTGCTCCTTGATCAGGTCCGCCTGGGTGAGCGGCTTGCCGGTGCGGATGTCCTTCACGCCCGCCTTGAGAATATCTTCCCTGGTGAACACGCGCTTGTCGATATCCGCCTTGCGCTTGACGATCTCGCAGGCGGCCAGATACCCGTCCTCCTGGGCCTGGATCAGGGTGTATTCGTACACCGGTTCGCCGAAATAGCGGTGGTTGTTGGCGGTGATTTCCCGGTCTTCCACGGTGTTCTTTTTGGACTCCGTCAGTTTTCGTGGCGTGGCGGTAAGGCCGATGTGGATTGCGCTCGGATTGCGCCTGAGCACTTCCGACCATTTGCCCCAGGCGGAACGGTGGCATTCGTCGATGATGATTATGGAGAAAGCGTCCTCGCCGTAATGCTCGGAAAGGAAACTGGCGAAACCCTCGTCCTCGTCGTCCAGCCCCAGGGTCTGATAGGTGGCGATGTGAATACGGGCGTTGGCGGCGGCGTTAGCGCCTCTTTCGGTCTTAACGATGCGGACGTTATCACCGAAGGCGGCCTTCAGCTTGGTGTAGGCCTGTTCGCGCAGTTCATCCCGGTCGCAGAGAAACAGCGCCGGTTTGGGCAGTTGCCCGGCCTGCCCCAGTCGCCACAGCAGGTTGGTGGCGATGATGGTCTTGCCCGAACCGGTGGCGAGCGACAGCAGTACCCTGGCAGGCTCCCCATTCCGGCGGCAACGGATGATCTTTTCAAAGGCAGCGCGGATGGCGGCGTCCTGGTAATAGCGCGATTGCGACCAAGCAGGACTGTCTCCCTGAAACAGCATGGCGGCGCCGGGACTGGTCACATCAATTCCGGCGTCTCTGGCATACCGTGCCGTCAAATCCGGGTGGGATGGAAACTCGGCAAAGGGAAACAGCCCTTGTTGCAGATTGGTGAAGAAATCGAATTCGCCGTAACGGTGGCCGTTGGTGGCGAAGACATACTTCACCTCGAATCGCTGGCAATCGGCATATCCCTTGGCCTGCTGCATTCCCTTCAACGGATCTTCGCTCTCTTTTTTGGCTTCCAGAACCCCGACGGGTAACGACTTGGGCATATCACCGATCTGCACGCAAAGCAGGTAATCGGTACGACCCGGCCCCTTGCGGCGACGCCCTTTCGGACCGGTGGGTTCAACGGGCGCGGGAGTCTCAAGCCTGAGCCACTGATGCTCGTTGTACCCCTTTTCCCGCAAAACGGGATCGATAAGGAAAAAGCGGGTCTCCTGTTCGTTATAGCCCATGGCTTATCCACCCCCGAAATTCGAGTCACTGCCAGTTTGCTTTGCTGAACGAATAGAATGCTATTGGTGCGGCATCGCCTTTGTAAGCGTCAGGCTCCATCCGCCGCCTCCGGCACAAACAGAAAAGCCGCCCGTCAACATCGTGCTGACAAAGGCGGCTTTTGAAACCCCACTACCTATTTTCCGGCGCGTGCACTCCGTCAGCCACCATTCAATAACAGCATAAAATTGCACAAATTTACTACGCCCTTTCATTCCTGGTGTCAACGGGAAAGGCGTCGGGCCGGGGTCGGAAGACATTGACCATTGCAAGGAAAACGGAAATCCGGATGTGCCCGGCGATCTCCGCGCCCGAGACAAAAAAAGGGGCTGCGAAATAAATTCGCAACCCCTTATTTTTTGTGGTGCCGAAGACTGGACTCGAACCAGCACACCCTTGCGAGCACAAGAACCTGAATCTTGCGTGTCTACCAATTCCACCACTTCGGCGCTATGGAGACCGTCTTATAGCATCAGCCCGACCCGAATGCAAGAAAAAAAATAAGGCATTTCCCTTGCCATTGTCGCACATGTTTTGATACATTCCGAAACCTCCCGATTGAGTTATACCGGCATCGGCACCACGGTGCCCAGCGGTGCAGGCAACCGCGCGGACGACAGGACGTCTCCCTGCCGGGCGGCCTGCCCCGACCGGCCCGCGGCTCTCTCCGCGCCCCATGAAAATCTAACGCAAGGAACACCCACCAGACGATGAATCTTCTCGCCGTAGAAAAACCGGCCCGCTACATGGGCAACGAAATGGGCTCAATCCGCAAGAACTCGGCTGACCTGCGCGTTGCCCTCGCCTTCCCCGATGTCTACGAGGTGGGCATGAGCCACCTGGGGCTGCGCATCCTCTACCGCGTGCTCAACGAAATGGATGGGGTTGCAGCCGAACGGGTATTCGCCCCCTGGCCGGACATGGAACGCCAAATGGAGGAGGAGGGGTGCGCCCTGGCCACCCTGGAAAGCGCCACCCCCCTGGCGGAATGCGGCATTGTCGCTTTCACCCTGCAGTACGAGCTTTCCTACACCAACATACTCAATATGATGCGCCTGTCGGGTATCCCGCTGCTGGCGGCCGAGCGCGATGATTCCTTCCCGCTGCTGCTGGCGGGAGGCCCCTGCGCCTACAACCCGGAGCCGCTGGCCCCCTTCTTCGACGCCGTCCTGCTGGGCGACGGCGAGGAGGCGATCTCTGAGATCGCCAGCGCGACGTTGGCATCTCGACGGGCCGGCGAAAACAAAGCGGAGTTCCTGGAGCGCCTCTCACACATCCAAGGGGTCTACATCCCCTCCTTCTTCGAACCACGCTACAATGACGACGGAACCATCGCCGAAATAACCAGACTGCGGGGAGACACGTCCAGCATCCGCCGCCGCTTCCTGGCCGACCTGGACGCTGCGCCCTACCCCACGGAGCCGGTCGTCCCGTTCATGAAGACGGTGCACGACCGGGTGGCGGTGGAGATCGCCCGCGGCTGCACCCGCGGCTGCCGCTTCTGCCAGGCCGGATACATCTACCGCCCCTTACGGGAGCGCTCGCCAGAAACCATCATTGAACTGGTGAAGAAGACCCTGGCCGCCACCGGCTACGACGAGGTCTCGCTCCTCTCCCTTTCCAGCGGCGACCATTCCTGCGTGTCGCCGCTGATCACCCACCTGATGAAACGCTATGCAAGCGAGCGCATCGCCCTGTCGCTCCCCTCACTGCGGGTCGGCACCCTGACCGACGACCTGATCAACGAGATCAAGAAGGTGCGCAAGACCGGCTTTACCCTGGCTCCCGAGGCGGGGAGCGAGCGTCTGCGCAGGGTGATCAACAAGGGGATCAGCGAGGAGGACCTGCTGGAGACCGCCTTCAACGTCTACCAGGCCGGGTGGCGCTCCATCAAGCTCTACTTCATGATCGGCCTGCCGACCGAGACCGGGGATGACGTGGAGCAGATATCCATCCTGGCCCGCCGGGTCAAGGACCAGGCCAAAAAGGCCGCCACATCCGGCGAGGTGGGGGTATCGGTGAGCAGCTTCGTTCCCAAGGCTCACACCCCCTTCCAGTGGGAGCCGCAGATCTCCCTGGAGCAGATCAGGGAACTGCAGTACCAGCTGCACCTGGATCTCAAGAAGCGCAAACTGAACTTCAAGTGGCAGGACGCGGCGCTCTCCTTCACGGAGGGGGTCTTTGCCCGCGGAGACCGAAGGCTGGCGCCGGTGCTGATGCGCGCCGTGGAGCTGGGCTGCCGCTTCGACGGCTGGGGCGACCACTTCTCCCTGGAGCGCTGGATGCGGGCCTTCCAGGAGTGCGGCATCCGGCCGGAGTGGTACCTGCGCCGCCGGGAGCTGGACGAGATTCTCCCCTGGCAGCACCTGGACTGCGGCGTGACGAAGGAATTTCTGCTCAAGGAACGGGAAATGGCCCTGGCCGAGGGATCGACGCCGGACTGCCGTACAGGTAGATGCAGCGCCTGCGGGGTCTGCGATTTCAAAGACGTGACGCCCCGGCTCTTCCAGGACGCCCCCCTCCCCTCCCCGGAAGAGCGGGCTCCGGCGGACAACGGGAGCGACGCAACGGCCCGGCTCCGGCTCCGCTTCGCCAAACAGGGGGCCATGCGATTCCTGAGCCATCTGGAGCTCCTGACCGTCTTCACCCGCGCCGTCAGCCGGGGCAACGTGCCGATCCTCTTCTCCCAGGGCTTTCACCCCCATCCCCGCTTTTCCTTTGCCACGGCGACATCCGTAGGCGTGGAGTCCCTGGCCGAGTACATGGACATGTTCGTTTCCCCCAGGATTACGGCGGACGAGATATTGCAACGCCTGAACCAGGCCCTCCCCCGGGGACTGCGCATCCTGGAGGCGCAGCTGATCGAGCCCAAATCCCCCTCACTCTCCACCCTGATCGACGGCACACGCTACCGCATCACCCTGGGAGAGAGCTGGTCCGGCAAGTTGAACGAACTGTGCGGCACATTCCTTGAGCGCGACAGCTTCGTCATTCAGCGTAAAAAGAAGGGGACTGTACAGAGCATCGATCTGCGCCAGGAACTGATCGAACTCACCCCCTGCGGATCCGCCCTGGAACTGACCGCGCGCAGGGGCAAGGCGCTGGAGTTCGTCCATGCCATTACCGGCGACAGCTCACTGGGTGGTGACGACATACGCGTCGAGAAGCTGGAGGTCATCTTCTCCGCCTGACCGGTAAAATGCTTACATTGACATATAGAGGGGTTTTTCCATGGCAACAGAGCTGGTTATCAACGCCACTTCCCACGAAACCCGTATCGCGCTGATCGAGAACGGCACCATTGCCGAACTGCACATCGAGCGTACCCGGGAAAAGGGGATCATCGGCAACATCTACAAGGGCAGGGTCATCCGCGTCCTGCCCGGCATGCAGGCCGCCTTTGTGGATATCGGACTGGAAAAAGCGGCCTTTTTGTACGTGGCGGACGTATTCGACGCCATCGAGGAGTACGAGTCTCTGCTGTACAACGGCAAGAAGGAGCACGAACCGAACGGCGACCAACTGCCGGCCAGCCAGCCCGATTTCAAACCACTGCACCCCATCGAGGAGCTGCTCCAGGAGGGACAGGAGCTCTTGGTGCAGATCTCCAAGGAGCCCATCGGCACCAAGGGGGCCCGCATCACCTCCCACATCTCCCTGCCGGGGCGCCACCTGGTCTACATGCCCACCGTGGACCACGTGGGCATTTCGCGCCGCATCGAGGAAGAGAGCGAGCGCGAGCGCCTGCGTGAGGCGGTTGAGCGACTCAAGCAGCCCGGCTCCGGCTACATCGTCAGGACCGTCTCCGAGGGGAAGAGCGAAGAGGACCTGCTGTCGGACATGCAGTACCTCTCCACCCTGTGGGGCGAGATCACCAAGCGCAAGGAGAACGCGCCGGCCCCCTCCCTGATCCACTCCGACCTGGACGTGATCCAGAAGGTGGTGCGCGACATCGTCACCGAGCAGGTGGACACGATCATCGTCGACTCCAAGCCGGATTACGACCGCATCGTCCAGTTCATCACCACCTTCATGCCCAAGATGAAGTACTCCATCGAGCTCTATGACGACGAGGAGCCGATCTTCGACCACTTCGGCCTGGAGGTGGAGATCAGCCGCGCCTTGGGACGCAAGGTATGGCTCAAGTCGGGCGGCTACATCATCATCGAACAGACCGAGGCCCTGACCGCCATCGACGTCAACACCGGCCGTTTCGTGGGCAAGCACAACCTGGAGGACACGATCCTCAAGACCAACCTGGAGGCGGTCAAGGAGATCGCCTACCAGCTCAGGTTGCGCAACATCGGCGGCATCATCATTATCGACTTCATCGACATGGAAAAGGAGGTCAACCGGGACAAGGTATTCACCGCCCTGGAAGACACCCTGAAGAGCGACAAGTCCAAAACAAACATCCTCAAGATCTCCGAGCTGGGGCTGGTGGAGATGACCAGAAAAAGGGTGCGGGAGAGCATCGGCCGCATGATGTGCGAACCGTGCACCTACTGCGAGGGGCGCGGCTATATCAAGTCCAAGACAACCGTCTGCCACGAGATCTTCCGGGAACTGCGGCGCGAGATGCTGGACTCCCGCGGCACCAAGGCCATGGTGTCGGTGCACCCCCAGGTGGCTGACCTGCTCTACGACGAGGAGCGGCGGGGGCTGGAGGAGCTGGAGAAGAAGTTCAGGAAGCGCATCACCGTGCGCGCCAAACCGGGCTTCCACCAGGAGCAGTTCGAAATCGCCATCAGCTGATATCATCTTTCTCAAGGAGGAACATATGGTATTCGCCGCCAAGGTTTCCGAAATCCCCGATTGGGACAAAAAAGTCGTCACCGTAAACGGGCAGGAGATACTCCTCGTCAAGACCAAGGGGAACATCTACGCCTGTGAAACTGAGTGCCCACACCAGGGAGCCCCACTCTCCGGAGCGCTGCTCAAGGAGGAAGGGCACATATCCTGCCAGCGCCACGGTTACCGATTCAACCTGAAGACCGGCGCCTGCAAGGAATTCCCCGAGTACACCCTCAAGATATACCCGGTGGAGGTGGCCGGAGACGATGTAATGGTCGGGCTGGAATAAAAAATCCTTGACTTGTTGCACTCTTCCGGATAACCTTCCATGCTCTTCAAAAAAATATGTAAAGGTGGTGAAGTACATGTACGCGGTAGTGAGAACCGGAGGGAAGCAGTACAAAGTTTCCGAGGGCGACTTTCTGAAAGTCGAAAAACTTGAGGGGGCGGTAGGCGATACCGTCGAACTCAATGACATCCTGATGGTTGGCGGCGAAACGGTCAAAATCGGAACACCGTTAGTGCCCAGCGCTTCTGTAGTCGGCAAGATCGTCGAGCAGGGCAAGGACAAGAAAGTACTCGTATTCAAGTCCAAGCGGCGCAAAAACAGCAGGAAACTGCGCGGGCACCGTCAACCGAGAACCGTACTCAAGATCGAAAAGATCAACGGGTAATCAGAACCACAGCATTTTGCAGCGACGGCCCGGCAGTCCTGGCTACCGATACGGCATGCCGTCAGGAGGTTTAGCACCATGGCACACAAGAAAGGCGTCGGCTCCACACGGAACGGGCGCGATTCCGAATCAAAACGACTCGGCTGCAAGAAGTACGGCGGCGAGAACGTTAAGGCAGGAAACATCATCTACCGCCAGCGCGGCACCCAGATCCACCCCGGCACCAACGTCGGCTGTGGCAAGGACTACACCCTTTTCGCCCTCATCGACGGCGTGGTGAAGTTCGAGCGGTTGGGCCGCGACCGGAAGAAAGTTTCCGTCTACCCCGCAAACTAACTGTTGGCGGGTCGCAAGAACCCAAGAGCCTGGGACTTTCGAGTTCCGGGCTCTTGTTGTTTTCTGAAACAGGATTGAAAGATACCCTATGCAGTTCATTGATGAAGTAAAAATCCACGTCCAGTCGGGACACGGCGGCGCAGGATGCGTCTCGTTCCGCCGGGAAAAATTCATCCCCTTCGGCGGCCCCGACGGGGGCGACGGCGGCAAGGGAGGCGACGTGATCTTCACCGTCGATCCGAACCTTTCCACCCTCATGGATCTCCGCTACCGTCCCCATCTGAAAGCCGGAAAAGGGAAGAACGGCATGGGGAAGGACCGCCACGGCGCCAACGGCGAAGACCTCACCATCCCCGTCCCCCCCGGGACCATCATCAAGGACGCGGAGACGGGAGAAATCCTCATCGACCTGACCGAACCGGGGCAGACCGCCATTCTCCTCAAGGGGGGCCGTGGGGGGCAAGGGAACGCCCGCTTCACCACCTCCACCAACCGGGCTCCAAAGTTCGCCCAACCGGGAGAGGACGAAGAAGAACGTTGGCTGCGGCTGGAGCTGAAGCTCATGGCCGACGTGGGGCTGCTCGGGTTCCCCAACGTGGGGAAATCATCGTTCATCACTAAGGTTTCCGCGGCGCGCCCCAAGATCGCCGACTACCCCTTCACGACCATCAAGCCGAACCTGGGGGTGGTTCCCTACAAGAACTACCGCTCCTTCGTGGTGGCTGACATCCCCGGCATCATCGAGGGGGCATCGGAGGGCCTGGGGCTGGGGCACCGTTTCCTGAAGCATGTGGAGAGGACCAACATCCTCCTGCACCTCATCGACCTCTCCTGGATTCCCGACCGTGACCCGATAAGGGAATACGAAACCCTCAACCGGGAACTGGCCCTCTTCAGCCCGGAGCTGGCCGGCAAAGAGCAGATTGCCGTCATCAACAAGATTGACCTGCCGGTGGTCCGCGAGAACCTCCCGCCGGTACTCGCCTGGTTCCAGGAGCGGGGGATAAAGGTATTTCCAATTTCGGCCGCCACCGGCGAGGGGATTCCGCCTCTGCTCGACGAGATCGCCCGGCACCTGTGGGGAACGGCTGAGGAAGAATGGTAAATTGGTACCAATGCGCACTTCCATCCTCAAAAAAGTCAAACGGATCGTTATCAAGATCGGCAGCCGGGTCCTCACCGGCGACGAGAATGGGCTCGACCACGCCCTGATTTCCCGCCTTGCCGCTGAGACGGCAACCCTGAGACAACAGGGTCGCGAGGTCATCATCGTATCGTCCGGGGCCGTGGCGGCGGGCCGGAAAGAGCTCGGCATCGAAGGACGCCCCAAGAGCATCCCCCAGAAACAGGCGGCGGCGGCCATCGGCCAGTCGCACCTCATGCGGGCCTACGAGGAGGACTTCGGCCGGTTCGGTCACAAAGTGGCCCAGATTCTCCTCACCAGGGACGATCTCTCCAACCGCCGGCGGTTTCTGAACGCCCGGGCAACCATCGACACCCTTCTCGGCTTTGGCGTCATTCCCATAATCAACGAAAACGACACCGTCGTGGTGGATGAAATCAAGTTCGGCGACAACGATAACCTCTCGGCCCTGGTCACCAACCTTGCCGAAGCTCACCTCCTCATCATCCTCACGGATATTGACGGATTCTACGATTCCGACCCCCGGGCCAACCCCGGGGCGAAGCTGATCCCCCTGGTGAAGAGCATCACCCGCGAAGTGGAGCGGGCTGCGGGAGGAAGCGGCTCCGCCGTCGGCACCGGCGGCATGGCCACAAAGCTGGCTGCGGCCAAAAAAGCCGGGCAGTTCGGCGTCCCGACCCTCATGCTCAATGGCATGGTACCGGGAATCCTGACAGAAGCCTTCGCCGGCCGGGAAGTGGGAACTCTCTTCCTCCCTGCGCGTGAGAGCCTCAACCGCCGTAAGCACTGGATCGCCCATACCTTGCGCCCCAACGGCCGGGTAATTGTGGATGAAGGAGCCCGCACGGTCCTGTCCCGGAAGGGAAAGAGCCTCCTCCCTTCAGGGGTGGTCAGAGTGGAGGGGGAATTCGACCGTGGCGCCTGCATCCGGGTCTGCGGAACCGACGGCACCGAAATCGCCCGGGGTATCGCCGACTACTCCCACTCCGAAATCGAGAGGATTCTCGGCCACCGCAGCAGCGAGATCGAAGCGATCCTCGGCTACAGGTACGGGGACGAAATCATCCACCGGGACAACCTGGTTCTTTTGTAATGCCGACTACGCGCAAGGAGGTACCTCCCGTGACCATTGCTGCCCAGATACGCACCATCGCCGCCGACGCCCGCCAGGCCGCCATCGCCATGGCGAAGCTCCCCACAACGGCCAAGAACGACCTCCTCATGGCCATGGCCATGGCTCTTATCAACAATACGCCCCACCTGATCGAGGAAAACCGGAAGGATCTGGATGCGGGAGAAAAAAAGGGCCTTTCAGCCGCCATGCTCGACCGCCTGATGCTGGATGAAACCCGCATCAAAGCCATGGCCGACGGCCTGCGGGAAGTGGCGAACCTCCCCGACCCGGTGGGTGAGGTGACACGGATGTGGAAGCGCCCCAACAACCTCATGGTGGGGAAGATGCGGATTCCGCTGGGGGTCATCGGCATCATCTACGAGGCGCGCCCCAACGTGACCGCCGATGCCGCAGCCCTCTGTCTCAAGGCGGGGAACAGCGTGATTCTCCGGGGGGGTTCCGAAGCGATACACTCGAACCTCGCCATCGCCCGTATTCTGGGTGGCGAGATGGAGCGGGCCGGCATACCGCAGGCGGCGCTGTCGGTCATCCCCTTCCCGGAGCGCGAAGGGGTCCTGGAGATGCTCAAGCAGGAGGAGTTCATCGACCTCATCATCCCCAGGGGCGGAGAAAGCCTGATCCGTTTCGTGGTGGAGCATTCGAAGATTCCGGTGATAAAGCACTACAAAGGGGTCTGCCACGTTTTTGTGGATGCGTCGGCTGATTTCGACATGGCAGAGCGGATCGTGGTGAACGCCAAGGTTCAGCGCCCCGGCGTCTGCAACGCCCTGGAGACGCTCCTTATCCACAAGGATGTGGCGGAAACCTTCATCCCCCGCATCGCCCAGACCCTGAGCGACCTCAAGGTGGAGCTGCGTGGCGATGACTGCGTGCGCGAATTCGCTCCCCAGGCAAAGCCGGCAACGGAGGAGGACTGGCAGGCGGAGTACCTGGAACTGATCCTGGCCGTACGGGTAGTGGACAACCTGGACGAGGCAATAAATCACATAAACGCCTACAGCTCACTCCACACGGAAGCCATCGTCACGGGAGACTACCATAATTCCCAGCGCTTCATCCGGGAAGTGAATTCCAGCACGGTGCTCGTGAATGCATCCACCCGTTTTGCCGACGGCAACCAACTGGGACTCGGGGCGGAGATCGGCATCTCCACCACCAAGCTCCACTCGTTCGGCCCCATGGGGCTGGAGGACCTGACCACCACCAAGTTCATCGTCTACGGCGACGGTCAGATACGTCAGTGACCGTGGACCGGGAACCAGGGACCGGGAAAAAATGAAAACGGGAATTCTTGGCGGCACCTTCAACCCGATCCACTATGCCCATCTCCGCATCGCGGAGGAGGTGCGGGACAAGTTCGCCCTGGACCAGGTCATCTTCATCCCCGCTGCCTCCCCCCCCCACAAGCCGATGGCGGGAGAACTTCCCTTCGCCGTCCGCTGCGAAATGGTCCGCCTCGCCACCCGGGACAACCCCTCGTTTGCCGTCTCCGACATCGAAGGACGGCGTCCGGGGAAATCCTACTCCATCGACACCCTGCGCGAACTGCGGCGGGAGCGGCCCGGCGACGAGTTTTTCTTCATCATCGGCAGCGATTCGTTCATGGACTTCGGATCCTGGCATGAATACGAAGCCATTTTTTCCACATGCAACATCGTGGCGGTCGACAGACCAGGGGCTCTCATTCGAGATCCGGCAGCGGCCCTCCCCGTTGCGGTAGCTCCCCAGTTCTGCTATCATGCCGCCGAAAAACGCCTTTCCCACCGCTCGGGATACTCGGTCTACCACTTGGCAGGCACCCCCCTGGACATCTCGTCGAGCGCAATACGGGGCCTCGCCCGGCAGGGCCGCTCCGTACGGTATCTGGTGCCTGACCCCGTAGCACACTATATTACTGAACAAAGGATTTACACCCATGACCGATAAACCTACCCTTACCCCCCGCGAACGGGCCCTCGAATGCGCTCGTCTAGCTCTGGACAAGAAGGCCCTCGACGTGAAGATCATGGAGATCGGCCGGCTGTCATCCATCGCCGACTACCTCGTGCTCGCCTCGGGCCGCTCCGACAAGCAGGCACAGGCCATCGCCGATTCGGTGAAGAAGGGACTCAAGAAATACGGGAAGGCGCTCGATGTGGAGGGGCTGAAGGAAGGAAACTGGATCGTCATCGACTACGGCGATGTTCTGGTTCACGTCTTTCAGGAGGAGATCCGCCGTTATTACGACCTGGACGGCCTATGGGCTGCAGCGGATCGGGTCGAGATACCCGCCGCCTACCTCTGGGAAGGAAAGGAAGGAACCGCTGAATGAAGCTGAAGGTCCTCTGGGTCGGCAAAACCCAGGAGGAGTGGCTCCGGCGGGGCATCGACGAGTACGCCGGCCGGATAAGGCGCTACTCCCCACTGGAGATAGCCGAGGCAAGGGAGGAGAAGGGAGCCGCCGCCGAAGCCATGCGGGCCAGGGAATGCGAACGGCTGGATAAACTGGTGCCGAAAAATGCCCGCCTCGTTCTGCTGGATGAACGGGGCGACCAGATGACATCCCCCCAGCTGGCCACGTTCATCGAAAAGAGCCGTGACAGCGCCGTTCCAGAGATGGTCTTCGCCATCGGCGGCGCCTACGGCTTTGCCGACAGCTTCCGGGGGCGGGCAGACAAGGTACTGGCCCTCTCGCAGCTCACCTTCACCCACCAGATGGTGCGGGTATTTCTTCTCGAACAGCTGTACCGCGCCCACACCATCATCAACGGCGAGCCCTATCACCACTAATTCTCATCACGTTTCCGGAGGAACCATGACCCGACCGCTCATGCTCATGATCCTCGACGGCTGGGGGATCAACCCCAACGCCGAGAACAACGCCGTAGCCCAGGCCCGGACCCCGAACCTGGACACTCTCCTCTCCACCTATCCCAATGCTGAAATGCAGACATCAGGCATGGCAGTCGGGCTGCCCGAGGGGCAGATGGGGAACTCAGAGGTGGGACACCTGAACATCGGCGCGGGGCGGGTTGTCTACCAGGACCTTACCCGCATAACCAAGTCGATTCAGGACGGCGACTTTTTCACCAACCCGGTCCTGCTGGATTGCATGGCAAAGACCAGGGCTGCCGGGGGACGGCTCCACCTGTCGGGACTCATCTCCGACGGCGGCGTCCACTCCCACAACACCCACCTCTATGCTCTGCTGGAGCTGGCGAAGCGCGAGGGAATCAAAGAAGTCTTCGTCCATGCCATCCTCGACGGCCGGGACACTCCTCCGAAAAGCGGCATCGACTACCTGGCGCAGCTTGAAGCGGAAATCTCCCGCATCGGAGTTGGTTCCGTAGCCACGGTCATGGGACGGTACTGGGCCATGGACCGGGACAACCGCTGGGAGCGGGTGGAGCGTGCCTACAACGCCATTGTTCGCGGCGAAGGAGCCGGAAGAAGCAGCTCGGCCGACGCCATCGAGGCAAGTTACGCGGCCGACGTGACCGACGAATTCTTGGAGCCGGCCGTAATCATGAAGGACGGAGCCCCAAGTGGTCTGCTTCGGGACGGCGACGGTTTTATCTTCTTCAACTTCCGCTCCGATCGGGCGCGGGAGATTACCAGGGCGCTGGCCCTCGCCGACTGCCCCGGCTTCGGGCGCGAGAACCGGCCCAGCCTGGCCTCCTACGTCTGCATGACCGAGTATGACGCCACCTTCGGCCTCCCCATTGCCTTCGGCCCCGAAGAACTTAAGAACATCCTGGGCGACGTGCTGGGCCGCGCGGGACTCCGGCAGTTGCGGATTGCTGAGACCGAAAAATACGCCCATGTCACTTTCTTTTTCAACGGCGGCATCGAGGAGCCGTTCACCCTTGAGGAGCGCTGCCTAATCCCATCCCCCAAAGAGGTGGCCACCTACGACCTCAAGCCCGAGATGAGCGCCTATCTCGTTACCGACGAACTACTGAAACGGCTGGGGAGCGACGCTTACGACGTCGTCATCGTCAACTTCGCCAACGCCGACATGGTGGGGCATACCGGAATACTGGAAGCAGCCAAGAAGGCGATGGAGGCGGTAGATAACTGCGTGGGGAGAATCGTAGCGAAAGTAAGGGAGAAGGGGGGCGCCGTCATCATAACCGCCGACCACGGCAACGCCGAGATGATGACTGACGAAACCGGTGGACCGCACACGGCCCACACGAATGGACCGGTACAACTGATACTGGTGGACGACAACCGGAAAGGGGCAAAGCTCCGCGCCGGCACCCTGGCCGACATTGCCCCGACGATACTGGAAATTCTGGGAATCCCTCAACCGGCGGAGATGACCGGAAAGAGCCTTATCGTCAAATCCTGACATTTTTTTGACTTCACCATAATTTCTGACAAAAAAAGGCGCCGCAACTTCATGCGACGCCTTTTTTAATTTACTGCCCGCTTCAACCGTTTCGCTTACCCTTCTTCTTCCTCTCCGAAGGTGATTTCCCGGTACTCCCGCTCCTCTTCAACGCGGCGGGTCTGGGCCTGAAGCTTCTCCATGTCCGATTGGCACCGGACGCAGAAGCGCGCAAATGGCATCACTTTGAGGCGCCCGATGGGGATTTCCTCCTCGCACTCCTCGCAGATTCCGTATTCGCCCTCCTCTATCCGCAGCAGCGCCTCATCGATCTGACGCAGCTTGTCCCGCTCACGATCATTGAGAAGCAGTCCAAGCTCACGGTCGCGCTCGCTAGATGCCTGATCGTAGATGTCGCCGGTGGGCTCGCTGGTGGCCGACTCGGACCCCGACTTCAGCACTTTGTTTATCCCTGCAAGGATCTCACTCTTCGACTTCAGAAGAAGAGCCTTCATTTCGTCTTGTTTTTCAAGCATTTACATCACTCCATCACTATAAGGTGGGCCAAAAGGTCCCGAAATGTTACTCAAAAAACAACGATTGTCAAGCAATTTTCAGGCCCATCAATCCTCAACAATTTCTCCGATGAGGTCATAATCGGATGAATCGGTGATCCGCAGTCGCACAATATCCCCCACGTTGGCATTGCCGGCGGTAATGTAGACCTGTCCGTCGATATCGGGAGCTTGGCGGGACGAACGCCCTTTGAGAAGCAGATCGGTTTCGTCGCTGTACCCCTCCACGATGACCTCCTCCTCGGTGTCGATGAGGCGGCGGTTACGCTTGAAGGAGAGGCGGGCCTGGACTTTCATGAGCTTTTTGTAGCGGTCCCGCTTGACCCGCTCGGACACCTGGTCTTCCATCCCGGCGGCCGGTGTTCCCTCCTCACGGGAATAGCAGAAGACGCCAAGGCGGTCGAACTGGGTCTCCTCCACATAGTGGAGCAGGGTGCTGAAATCTTCATCGGTTTCACCGGGAAAGCCGACGATGAGCGAAGTGCGGAGGGCTATTTCGGGAATCTCGCTCCTCAGCCGCGAAATGAGCTCCCGGATCTGGGGCTCGGTGCTGCGGCGGTTCATCCGTTTCAGAATCGGATCGCTGATGTGTTGAATCGGAATATCCAGGTACTTGCAGACCTTCGGTTCGTTCTTGATGATCTCGATGAGGCCGTCAGTGATTCCATCGGGGTATGCGTAGAGAAGCCTGATCCACCGTAGCCCGGCAATCTTGGCCAGCTCACGGATAAGCTCCTCCAGTGTCGGGCTCCCCGGCAGATCGCGCCCCCAGGCGGTGATGTCCTGAGCAATGAGGTTGATCTCTCTGGCGCCATTGGATACGAGGGTCCTGGCCTCCATGAGAAGGTTGTCGAGGGGGCGTGAGCGCAAAGCCCCCCGCAACGACGGGATGACGCAGTAGGAGCAGCAGTTGGAGCAACCCTCGGCGATCTTCAGATAGGCGGTGTAGGCCGGAGACGATTTTAGCCGCGGCAGGCTCTCGTCGAAGATGTAGTTGGGGTCGCTGATGTAGCGGAGCTGTTCCGCAACGCCGCGCTTTTCGGCGATTATCCCGGCAATACGGGGGTAGTCGGCGGTGCCGATGAAGATGTCCACTTCCGGCAGTTCCGCCGCCAGCTCTTCCTGATAGCGCTGGGGGAGGCAGCCCGTAACGATGAGGAGTTTGCACCGGCCATCGTGCTTGCGGTCGGCCAGATCAAGAATCGTATCGATGCTCTCTTTCTTTGCATCACCGATGAAGGAGCAGGTATTGACGATGATGATGTCGGCCTCGTGCTCGTCGGTGGTAATCTCGTACTGTTCCTTCGCCAGGCAACCGAGCATCACCTCGGCATCCACCAGGTTCTTGGGGCAGCCGAGGCTGACCATGCTTACTTTTTCCTTCATTAAATCCGCTCCCTCCCTACTCTCCCGTAATGCTTAATCCCTGAAATTAACGAACTGCAACTCAATCCCCAGATCCTTCCCCTTGAGGGTCCGGATTGCATCCTGGAGGTCGTCCCGGTTCTTGCCGGTGACCCGCACCTGATCGTCCTGGATCTGTCCCTGAACCTTGAGCTTGGTATCCTTGATGACAGCCACGACCTCCTTCCCCTTCTCCTTGGAGATCCCCTGCTGGATACTGATTATCTGCCGCACCATGCCGCCGGAGGCCGACTCGGCCTTGCCGTACTGGAGGGCCTTGGGAGAAATCCCCCTCTTGACGAACTTGGACTGGAGAATATCGACGATGGCCTTTAGGCGGAAGTCGTCATCGGCGAGGACCTTGATCGAGTCCTTTTCGAGAGTCACCTCGCTTTTCGACCCCTTGAAGTCGTAGCGCTGGCCGATCTCTTTCACGGCCTGGTTGACCGCATTGTCCACTTCCTGCATATCCACTTTGGAAACGATGTCGAACGAAGGCATCAGTCCCTCCTTATATGTTTGTTACCTTCCCCCCATGGGGTTCTGTATAACCTCGACGCCCCGGGGAACAGTGAAGGTGAAAAGCGAGGCTTTCACCCCCCGGTTTACCTTTATCTTGCTGAACACTATGGTAGTTCTGTTGCCGAGCTGGTCGAAGACAACCGAAGAGACGATGGGAAACGGCACCGTTGCCCGCCCTTTTGCCAGATACTCCTGAACGGCGTGTCCCGAAACAGTGAGATGGAGCTTCTGGAATGCCTGCCCCCCCTTTTTCGGCACTAGTTCAAGGACGTAGTTACCCTGGCCGTCCTGCCCGTTCCCCACGAACCGCGCCGTGAAGTCGCGGGAGACCTCTCCCATACCCGTCAGGTACGAAAGGGCCACGCCTCCGCCACCCGCAAAAAGCGACGCCGCGTCCATGGTCATCACCTGGCGATTTTCGGGAAGGTAATACCAGACGGTTTTGCCGTTGGAGACAATCTCCTGGCGGGGTTTGGTGTAGTTGAAGCGGAACATGGCTCCCGCCCCCTTCCCTTTGCGGATAAAGACCTCGCCGGCGCCGCTCTGGGCTCTTTTCACCGAAGCCATTTCAGACCGCTGGGAAAAAGAGGCCTGCATATCCCGCAGCGAGTCATATCCCTTCTCCAACGCCATTACTACCTCGCCGACTGAAGCCGCACCGGCAAAAGCGGGCGACATGGCCATAACCGCCACCACAAGGCATGACAGAAGAAAACGGAGCATTTGGTTCCTCCTCAAGGTTTGTTCCCTAAGCAAACAGCAAGGGCGGCATGATACATACCGCCCCGGTCAACACGCAGCTGCGAATTACTGTCCTTCAGCGGCCACGGGGAGGTTTCATCACCTGCACTCCCGGCGGGACGGCAAAAGTGAACAGGCTGTCGCTCAACATGATGTTAGTCCGCACGTTGCTGAATTCCATAAGGGTCGTGCTCCCCTGGTGGTCGATCATGGTGGTTGAAAGGATGGGGAATGCCCACTCCTGTTGTGCCATTGCGGCAAAGGTATTCGCGATATTCCTGCCGCTCTGGACGTAGCTGATGACCGCATCCCGATGGACGACAATGAACAGCTTCGAAATGCCGGCTGTTGACCGGCGGGGGCTCAACTCCAGAACATAGTTGCCCGCGACATCCTCCCGTTGGGATGCAAAGATAATCTGAAAATCTTTGGATATCCGCGACAAACCCTGGAGGAAATTCGACGCCCGGTCCCGGTCGGGATCAAAGGTGAACGGATTGAATACCTGTGTCACATCACTGACGATAACCTGGCGATTTTCGGGGAGGTATGTCCAGAGAGTCCGGCCGTTGGAAACAATCTCCTGCTTCAGGGGGCGGAAGTAATCGAAACGGAACATGAGCGGTTCACGGCTGGTGGCCGTCTTGAGGAACATCTGCCCTTCGCCCCTCATTTCCTTCTCTTTCCCCGCAATCGTAGAGCGCTGGAAGAAGTCGGCGGTAACCGTGGAGAGGGGAGGAAGGCCGGTATTCCTGTCCGACTTGAACGACTTCTCCACCGTATCTATCACATCCTGGAGGCCGACGTTCACCCTCCCAACCGGAGCGGCCAGAGCGGGAAGAGCCATCGAAAACAGCGCAATAAATGCTGCAAATAGCCTGAACACCTTCATGTCCCCTCCACGCAAACGCTAGAGCTGCCTGATGGGCTGCTGCAGCGCCCTGACCATGATGATTCCCGTTGCTGTATTGAACTCCAGGCTCCGCCCGTAGTCCTCTCCAATATCTTCGGCCACGAGCGGAATGCCGCATCGCTCCAGCGCCGCCTTGGCCGTAGTCACATTACGCTCGCCGATGCCGCCGTGGGCCGAGCGATACTTGGGCTCGAACATGGTAGCACCACCGGCCAATTTTGCCACAAGTCGTCCAGGGGCGCAACCGCATTTGACGAGCTCTTCAACCATGAGATCAACAGCCCAGCAGGTAAACTTAGCTGTCTTTTCGGTCCCTTCCACATTGCGCACGGGGGCCGGCAGAAGAGTATGGGCGAGCCCGCCGGCCCTTACATGGGGATCATAGAGGGCAATGCCGACACAGGAGCCCAGCCCGTAGGTCACAAGAACGGCCGGAGCAAGCGCGACCTTATGCTCCGATATGCCGACGCTTATGATAAGGCTCAAAGCTTAACCCCGATGGCATTCAGAATTATCTTTAGTGACTCGGGGTCGGGAAGGAGGAAAAACTGGCCGTTGATTTTTTCTTCTTCACCGAAGAAATCGGTTTCAACCACGAGGGCCAGGTCACCCACCTTGCCCAGTTCGATGAGGGCATAATCTATGACCGCGCCGGCCATGTCAAAAGAGAGAACCGGCACGGACGGAATCAGCGTTTTCCCCATGAGGGTGCCCAGGGCGTTCAGATATGCGGAAGCTAGAATATTCCCCACCTCTTTGAGGGCGGACATCTCCAGCTCGGTAAGGAGCGCACCTTCGCTCTTGTCCCGGGGCAATAGTTTTGAAAGAAGCTTCAAGGCACTGTCCCTTGGCAGGACGATGAGAATATTCCCCCGGGCATCACCAAGCATCTGGAGATAAATTCCGACGACTATCTTCTCGGCACCGCCGAAAAACTCAGGCACCTTGGAAATATCAGTCAAGAGGACCTTGGGAACGGTTAGCGATATCCCTCTGCCAATAAGTTGCGAAAGAGCAGTAGCAGCATGGGCCACACCGATATTGCTAACCTCCCGCAGCGCATCCAGATGCTCCTCTGTCAATGCATCGAATCTCATGCAGCTTTCCCCCTATTCCATTTCTTCACAACCCCCGGCGCCGGCCATCTACCGGAAAGAAGAACTGTCAGCAAATTTACTCCGCACTCACCCGCCCGATGACTTCCTTCACCCTCTCGGGATTAAAAGGCTTCAGGATGAAATCCCTGGCTCCTACACTCTGAGCTTTCTGGACCAGGGACTCCTGCCCCACGGCGCTGCAGATGACAACCCTGGCATTGGGGTCGATGGCCATAATCTCGCGGAGCGCCTCGATACCGTTCTTGACGGGCATGATGATGTCAAGCGTCACGATGTCGGGCCGGACATCGCGGTAGGTCAGCACCGCTTCACCCCCGTCCGCCGCCTCGGCCACAATCTCGTAACCGTCCTGCTCAAGGATATTTCTCAGCATGTTCCGCATAAACAGGGCATCATCAACTATCATCACTCTTTTTCTAGCCATGTATCCTCCATATTCGGGCTTTCAGAGTCATTCCCGGGAAATTCGCAGCCGTTTCCATATCAATAGGCCGTCAAACGGCTCTTCTGATAAATCCGCTCCATGGGACAAAGGGTGGTGAACCGTTGCCTGACTTCCCCGACGACGGTCTCCGCTTTGCCGAGCACCAGCACTCCACCGGTGTGCAGAGAAGATGCAAACTCGTGGAGAATCCTCACTTGCTCTCCCCGCTCAAAGTAAATAAGGACGTTCCTGCACAGAATCAGGTCACTCTCAATGAAAGACCGGAAATCCAGCAGGTCGCTGCGACGGAATTCCACCATCTCCTTAACGGCCGGGTCAAGTCTGCTCCGGTCACCCGCAGGCGAAAAATAGCGCTCCCTGACCCCATCAGCAACTTCGGCCAGACGCTCGGGGCCATATATGCCCGTTCGTGCAGCATCAAGTATCCTCTCATCTATATCGGTCGCCACGAGAGAAACCTTGAATTCTTTCAGTTCCTCCCGGAATGAATCCCTCAGGATAATCGCCAGGGAGTACGGCTCTTCCCCGCTGGCGCAACCGGCACTCCAGAAAGTGGTGCGGTTCCGGCCCTCGCGCCGCAGCCTCGCGAAGAGCGCCGGGAGAATTTCCGCTCTCAGCTTTTCAAAGGTGGGGCCGTTGCGAAAGAACTGGCTTACGTTGATGGTGAGTCCATCCAGAAGAATATCCAGTTCGCGTTCGTTCCGGGCCAGGAGGTCGCAATAAACTTCCGCCGTTTCTGAGCGGGTTGCCCGTACCCTAATGGCGATCCGCCGCTTCAGGTACTTTTCCTTATAACTCCCGATGTCGAAATTCCGGCGGGCTTTGAGTATCTCCCTGACCTGCCCCAGGGCATAATCCGGGAAGTCAACGGGTCTCTCATCTTGAGCAGACGGAGTTTGCGAGTGAAAAATCATTGCCGTGAGCCTTGTATTGTACCCCTGATATCAAACACTACATGCAAAAAACCGTTCCCGCCATAGCAGGAAATACCCGGCAAATATTATAGCCCATCGCAAAAATGATTGTATCCCCCATGGGAAACAACAGCATCTTGGCCGTCAGCCCCAACCACCACAAGTTTATCGCCCGCGGTTATTTCCCCGATCTCCACCGCGGCCACGCCACTTTCTGCAAGAATTGGAGCAACCTCCCCGCTTCTTCCGGCCGGCACGGTAAACAGCAACTCGTAATCCTCGCCGCCAGTCAGCGCCAGCAACGCGGGATCCGGAGCAACATCATGGGCATGTTCGCGAAACCAGGGTGAACGTGGAATGAGACCGGAATCAAGCCGTGCGCCGACTCCGGAGAGTTCCAGAATATGCCCCAGATCAGCGGCAAGGCCGTCGCTCACATCAATCATGGCAGAGGGAATCCCTGCCCGGCCGAGGAGAATGCCGGCACGGACCCTGGGCGTCGGGTCCAGGTGGCGGTCAACTGCCCACCCATGACGCTCTCCCCGCCGCAACAACTCAAGCCCCAGAGCCGAATCGCCAATGGTGCCGGTGACGAAGACGCGGTCACCGGGACGGGCTCCGCTGCGGCGAACCACAAGACCTGGCTCCTGCTCCCCGTGGAGGGTGACGGAAATGACCAGCCCGCTGCGCGACCGGCAGGTATCGCCGCCAACCAGGGTAACGCCATATTCACCGGCAAGGGAGAGCATCCCTTCGGTAAAACGATCGATGAACTCAACCGTTATCCCCGGCGGCACAGCAAGGGAGAGAAGAAAGTGGCGAGGCTCCCCCCCCATGGCAGCCACGTCAGAGAGGTTCACCGCCAGGGACTTTCTCCCGAGACGGTAGGGATCGGTATAAGCAAGGTCGAAGTGGACCCCCTCCAGGAGCATGTCGGAGGTTACCAGAAGCCACCGGCCGGGGGTCGGTTCCATGGCGGCGGCATCATCACCGATCCCGATCCGCACCCCCGCACCATCGACAACGCGGGAAGAAATCCGCCCGATGAGCCCGAACTCCCCAATCTCCCGAAGCCTCAACTCTTCGCTCCGGCAATAGCTCCTTTCCGGGGGGCAGCTAGGCCCCGCCGGGGCGGCGTTTTGGCCGTTGCGGCCGCTTTCCCTTCGCCTGCGGGGCGTGGGGGCGGAAAGGTCTCCAGGGCCACAGAAAGAACGTCGTCTATCACCTTTGCAGGAACTACCGTCACCTTCCTGAGAATATGCTTGGGAACCTCATCAAGGTCCTTCATGTTCTGCTCGGGGATGACGATGGTTTTGATACCCATTCTGATTGCGGCAAGCATCTTCTCCTTGAGGCCGCCTATGGGAAGAACCTTCCCCCGCAGGGTAATCTCTCCCGTCATGGCAACGTCCTTGCGGACCGGCACCCGCGTCAGGGCAGAAACAAGGGCCGTGGTCATGGTAACGCCGGCCGAGGGGCCGTCTTTGGGAATAGCGCCTGCCGGCACGTGAACATGGATATCCAGGGAGGAGAGAAAGTCCTCGGCAAGGTGGAACTCCTTGGCCTTGGAACGGATGTAGGAGAGGGCAGCCTGGACCGACTCCTTCATGACGTCGCCCAAATATCCGGTGAGGGTGAGCCCACCCTTACCCTTCATGATCGTCGCCTCCACAAAGAGGACTTCTCCCCCCACCGGCGTCCACGCAAGGCCGGTAACGGTGCCCACCTCGTTCTTCTCCATCTCCACTTCCCGAAGAAACCGGGCCGGCCCCAGGTACTTTGCCACTGTTGCCGGCGTGATCCGGAAACGCCGGGTTTCTCCCTCGGCGACTTTGCGGGCGACCTTGCGGCAGACGCTGCCGATCTCCCGCTCCAGGTTCCGCAACCCCGCTTCCCGGGTGTACTTGGAGACAATTACCCGCAACGCATCATCGCTGAAGACGATTTCCTTTTCGGAGATGCCGTTATCCTTCATCTGCCTGGGAACCAGGTAGCGCTTGGCGATCTCCAGCTTCTCTTCCTCGGTGTATCCCGAAAGCTGGATCACCTCCATCCGGTCGCGAAGGGGACCCGGCACCGTATCAATCTGGTTTGCCGTGGCGATGAACATCACGTTGGACAGATTGAAGGGAAGGTTGATGTAGTGGTCCGAGAACATGTGGTTCTGCTCCGGATCCAGCACCTCCAGCAGAGCCGAGGAGGGATCGCCCCGGAAATCGGCCCCCAGCTTGTCCAGTTCATCCAGCATGAAGACGGGGTTGTTGGAGCCGGCCTGCTTGAGGCCCTGGATGATCCGGCCGGGGAGAGCCCCCACGTAGGTGCGCCTGTGTCCCCGGATTTCCGCCTCGTCCCGCACCCCGCCGAGTGAAATGCGGACGAACTTCCGCCCCATGGCCCGGGCGATGGACTTGCCCAGGGAGGTCTTGCCGACCCCCGGAGGTCCCACGAAGCAGAGGATCGGCCCCTTCATCTTCTTGCGGAGCTTGCGCACGGCGAGAAACTCCAGGATCCGCTCCTTGATCTTCTCCAGATAGAAGTGATCCTCGTCGAGAATCTGGTGGGCCCGCTTGATATCGAGAACGTCCTTGGTCGCCTTGCCCCAGGGGAGTTCCACCATCCAGTCAAGGAACGTGCGGAGCATTCCCGCCTCTGCGGCATCCGGATGCATCTGCTCAAGCCGCCCCAGCTGCTTGAAAGCCTCCTTCTCCACGGCGGGGGGCATCTTGGCCTGCTCAATTGCCTTGCGGAGCTCGCTTATCTCCTCGGTGCGGGGATCGGTTTCCCCCAGCTCCTGCTGGATGGCCCGGAGTTGTTCCCTGAGATAGTATTCCCGCTGGCTCTTCCCCATTTCCTCCTTGGCGGCAGACTGGATTTTCACCTGCATGTCGAGGAGCTCGTGCTCCTTGTTGAGATGCTCGTTAACCTTCTGCAGGCGTTGAATCGGGTCGATAATCTCCAGGAGCGCCTGGGCATCTTCCACCTTGAGGCCGATGTTGCTGGCAATCAGATCGGCCAGGCTTCCCGGTTCCTGCATATTCTCCACGATCACCAGCACTTCCGGCGACACAGCCTTGCCAAGGGAAACGATCTGAGTCAGCTGCTCCTTGACGGCCCTCATGAGGGCTTCTGTCTCCAGGGTCTCATCGGGGGAGGGAGGTTCCACAATCCGCTCGATTCTGACCGAATAGGCAGGTTTAGACTCAACGTACTCAAGGATTCGCCCCTTGGCGAGCCCCTGGACGAGCACCTTCACCCGCCCATCGGGCAGCTTCAGCATCCGCATGATCATCGCGACGGTGCCGACGCTGTAAATCCCCTCGGGGGTGGGTTCTTCGTCGCCCATTTCCTTTTGGGTCGAGAGGAAGATCAGGCGGTCCTGGGCAAGGGCCTGGTCCACTGCGTTGATGGAAATCTCCCGCCCAACGAAGAGCGGGAGGATCATATACGGGTAGACCACCACATCCCGCACCGGCAACAGCGGCAGGACATCCGGTATCTTCAGCTCCTCGTTTTCCTGCCGGGGTTCTGTATTTTCAGTATCTGCCATGTTACGTGTCTCCTTGTTCTATCGGTATCTCGCGGATAATCTTGCCCCGATCCGAGAGCCGGGGGAAAGTTACAACCAGGACTCCCCTCCGGAAAGAGGCCTTTACTGCACTGAGATCCACCGTCGGCGGAATCTCTACGGTTCGGCAGAAACGCCCGAACCTGCGCTCCAGGCAGAGGTAACTTACACCATCATGGGTGTCTTCAAGCTTGACTCCCTCCAGAATCAGCATGTTGCAGCACAGCTTAAGGGAGAGGTCTCCCTGCTCGACGCCGGGGAGCTCGAATTCCACAGTGAATTCTTCCGGAGTCTCGAAAATGTCGATCGAGGGGAAATATTCGCATTCGCTCCAGCGCTCCCCTTCTCCAGTGCTGGCAATGTAGTCAAAGACCTCTTCCATCTGCCGTTGCAGAAGAGAAAGCCAGTCGCGCGGTTCTTTGGGTATTACGGCCATAGCACCCCCGTGGTTCGGAAAGGCCCGTTAATCAGAACCTTATTTTCCCCGAATGGACAGGGCCGGCTCTGGAGTCTTAGTTTAATCATCTAATCATCTTTGTGCCCGAAGTCAAGGCAATCCGGCGAGGGTATCACACTAGCGGAAAACCATCGGGAATCCCGCGCCCCCACTGCCATGGCGCTTCAAAAGAGGTTAATCGATTGAATTTTGCCGCCCCAATGTGTATAATCCCCCGAATTGCGTATCCGGCCTAACACTGTCCAGCATCGATTCTGCTCCCTTCATCCGGGCACTGCGCCGCATTGGCGGCCCTCTGCTTCGCCCAGCCGGTCCATCAGCGCCACCGCCACTCCAGAACGCCGCAGCGTTCAGGACCGACAGCGGGAAAACTGCCGCCGAGCACCTTCCCGCACAACCAGAACCTGCCACAAAAAACGCAACGGCAGGTATCGCAGCACCATTTCACTTTAGATTTCAGGAGGACACTGCGTGATATATTGCAGAACGATCTTGATCCCGACCCTCCTCTTCCAGCTTGCCATCGCAACCCCCATGACCGCTGGGGCCGAGAACCGCTGTGACGACGCAAAACGCATAGCAGCCACCATTGCAGCAAACACCAATAATGAAAAGTCAAAAGAAGCCGAGAAACAAATACTCGACTATTGCCCCGACGGAGCCGCCGGTTATTTCGTCCAGGGGTTAAGGGCCGAGCGGGAAGCGCGACATGACGACGCGATCAGGAATTACAGCGAAGCCCTCCGCCTTGACCCTGAATTTCCCCGGGCACAGGGTAATCTCGGTCTGGCCCTTCTCGAGAAGGGAAGCTACGATGACGCGGTAGTAGAACTGACCAGGGCCATATCATCGGACCCGGATCCCCGCTATCACCAAGGCCTTGCCGGGATATTCAGCAAACGCAAGCTATACTCCCTGGCCCACTACCATTACGCCGAGGCGGCCAAGGGGCTCCCCTCCGACCCGGCCATCCCCACGGAACTTGCCGGCCTGTACCAGGATATGGGCAAAGGGAGCGACGCGGAAAAGCAGTACCGTAAAGCTCTCAGGATCTCTCCCTCCTACGAAGGCGCCCGACTGGGGCTTGCATCCCTCTATATGGCGGGAGGAGAGATCAATCGGGCAATAGCGGAACTGAAGCAGGCCCAGATCGCCAACCCAGGCAACAAAGAAATCAACCTTTTGCTCGCTGAAGCATATGAGAAAGCTGGTGATCATCAGGCTGCCGACTATGAATCCCTTCTGGCGGGAAAGCAGCGCGGAGTTCTCTCCGACGAGCGCCTCAGGCGAGGCGACGAGCTGATGCAGGCCAAGGAATATGCAAAGGCCGCCGAAGAATTCAAGGCCGCCCTCCGGGAAAAACCCGACTGGCCCGCCGCCCTCATAAAGCTCACCGACGCCCAGACAGCAGCGGGACTTGACGATGACGCCATTGCCTCCTACAAGGAACTCATCCGGCTCAGAATTGGCGGAGGCGATACCCACTACAACCTCGGCGTTGTTTATGAGCGCAAGGGGCTCATCGACGAAGCAGTGGTCGAATACAAGCAAGCCATCCACGATTCTCCCGGCAACGGCGATGCCCGTAGGCGCCTGGCAGACATATACGCGCTCAGGGGGAACCATCCCCAGGCTATCGAACAGTACAAAGAACTTCTCAAGAAAGGGGACGGCAATCCCCTGCTCCATCTGAAACTTGCCCGGGCACACCTGAGCGCCAAAAATCCGCAGGAAGCCGTCACATCCTATCAGGAGGCCATCCGTACCGCCCCGGACAACCTTGAGGCTAGGCGGGAACTGGCGGCCCTGTACCGCAAAAGCAACATGACCAATGAGGCGGAACAACAGTACCGGGAAATACTCCGGATCAACAAGAATGACGCGGAAGCCCGCAATGTCCTCACCGCCATATACGTAAAGACAAAGAAATACGACGACCTTATCTCACTGCTGCAAGAAGGAGTGGAACTCGCGCCCAATGACCCGGCAAGTCATTACAAGCTCGGACTGATCTATGAGTTCAAAAAAGACTACAATGCTGCCGAGGAACGGTACAAAAAAGCCATCGAACTGAAGGGAGATCACGCCAAGAGCCTCAATGCCCTGGGCCGCATCTACCTTAAGACCGGCAAGATCAATGAAGCCAAGGAAGTTTTGGAAGCAGCCAAGAAAGCCGACCCCGGCATGGAAGAAACCGCTGTTCTCCTGAGCAACATCAAGGATGAACTTTCTCCGGATACCCCCCGCTTCAGCAAGAAGCACCGGAAAGCAAAAGCGACAAAAGGGGTCAAGAAGAAATCCAAAAAGAGTTATGCCAAGAAAAAGTCCAAAAAGAGTTCAAAAAAGAAAGCAACGACCAAAAGCAAGACCACCAAAAAAGCCAAGACGACCAAAAAAACCAAGAAAAAATAGCCCCAAGGAAAACAGCCTGAGGCTTTCTTCTTCCTTATTCTCCCATAAAAAAGGGCCGGCTGATGCCGGCCCTTTCAAATACATCTAACACCCGCTTGCCTACTTGGAAGATTCGTCCTTCTTCTTCCCCGGCTTGATCTCGATTTCCTCTTTTTCGTCCGATGCACGCTTAAAATTCCGGATACTCTTGCCAAGAGCGGCACCGATCTCAGGCAGCCGGCCCGCGCCGAACACCACCAGCACTATGACCAGGATAACTATAAGCTCAGGCATTCCAAATCCAAACATACCGGGCGCACCTCCTTTTCCTGACAATCCGCAACAAGTATTCCATCTGGCTGTCAAAAAATCAAGCATCGCATCTCGCACGCCACCCGGTCAACACTTGCAGCTCACATCAAATTTTCCTGTATTTTCTATCATTCTATCGATATAATTCATTCGAGTTGCTGATGAATATGAGCTTTTTGAGTTGCCGTTTACCCATTTGTTAATGCGATACGCTTCACTCTCTCCGATTGATATGGTAAACTCGTCACTTTCAACAATCCCATGTGCAAGGGCTGCCCATGACCAACAGACACATTCTACTTGTTGAAGATAATCCCGATGACGAGGTTTTAACGCTTCGCGCTCTTCGTAAGCACAACACCGCCTCCGAGATCAGCGTGGCACATGATGGGGTCGAAGCCCTTGATTTCCTTTTCGGCTCAGGTGCCCACGAAAAGCGCGACACGAGCACCATGCCCAGCCTGGTGCTGCTTGACCTGAAACTTCCGAAAGTGGACGGGCTTGAGGTCCTGCGGCGGATCAGAAGTGACGAGCGGACAAGGCTTCTTCCCGTGGTGATTTTCACCTCATCCAACGAAGAGCAGGATATTCTGGAATGTCACTCCCTCGGCGCCAATAGCTACATCCGCAAGCCGGTCGATTTCAATCAACTGAGCGAAACACTTCGCATCATCGGCACCTACTGGCTCACCCTGAATCTAACCCCAAAACTATCAAACTCGACCAAATAGGCTCAAGCGGGGCATCGGCCATCCCTTGCCCCAGCTGGACCTTAAGGCCGCCACACCTTTTTCCCCGATGCAAACGCTCCCCGGGCGTGGTACTATCCATCCATGGACCGCTACACCCTGGTAAGTGACCATACTCCCCGCGGAGACCAGCCGAGAGCCATCGAAGAACTGTGCGAGGGAATCCTCCGGGGCGACCGCCACCAGGTTCTTCTGGGCGTCACCGGTTCGGGGAAAACGTTCACCATGGCGAACGTCATCGCCGCCACCAACCGTCCCGCCCTGGTTCTGGCCCCCAACAAGACCCTGGCTGCCCAGCTCTACGGCGAGTTCAAGGAGCTTTTCCCCCACAACGCCGTGGAGTACTTCGTATCCTACTACGACTACTACCAGCCAGAGGCGTACATCCCCACCACCGACACCTTCATCGAGAAGGACTCTTCCATAAACGATGAAATCGACAAGCTGCGCCATGCCGCCACCCGCAGCCTCCTGACGCGCCGTGACGTCATCATCGTCGCATCGGTATCGTGCATCTACGGCATCGGATCGCCCGCCGAATACCAGGCAATGCACATCTTCTTCCACGAGGGAGAGGAATATGGCCGGGACACGCTCCTCCGCAAACTCGTGGATATCCAGTACGAGCGGAACGACGTGGACTTCCACCGGGGAACGTTCCGGGTGCGGGGGGACATCGTGGAGGTATTCCCGGCCCACGAAGACGAGAAGGCTCTGCGGATCGAGTTCTTCGGCGACACGGTGGATGCCATCACGGAGATCGATCCCCTGCGGGGCGTGGCGCACCAGCGGCTCGCCAAATGCGCCATCTACCCCGCCTCCCACTACGTTGCCACCCGTGAGACCCTGGAACGGGCCATCGAGGAGATCAGGCTTGCCCTGCGGGAGAGGATCCAGTGGTTCCGGGAGCAAAACATGCTCGTGGAGGCCCAGCGGATTGAGCAGCGAACCATGTTCGACCTGGAGATGATGGAGGAGATGGGGTTTTGCCAGGGGATCGAAAACTACTCCCGCCACTTCGACGGCCGGACGCCGGGAGACCCCCCATACACCCTTCTCGATTATTTTCCGAAGGACTTCCTTCTGTTCATCGACGAATCCCACATCACCGTTTCCCAGGTGGGCGGAATGTACCGGGGAGACCGGAGCCGCAAGGAGACCCTGGTGAACTACGGGTTTCGGCTCCCCTCGGCCCTGGACAACCGTCCCCTTACGTTCCGGGAATTTAACGCGCGCCTCAACCAGGCGGTCTACGTCTCCGCAACCCCCGCCGACTACGAACTGCAGCAGGCCGGAGGCGTGGTGGTGGAACAGGTGATCCGCCCCACCGGCCTCCTGGATCCGGTCATCGAGGTGCGGCCCGCGTCAGGACAGGTGGACGACCTCCTCCACGAAGTCCGTGAAACCGTGGCCAGGGGCGAGCGGGTACTGGTCACCACCCTCACCAAGCGGATGGCCGAAGAACTGACCAACTACTACCGTGACCTCGGGGTGCGGGTGCGCTACCTCCACTCGGATATCGACACCATCCAGCGGATGCAGATCATCCGGGACCTGCGCCTCGGCGAGTTCGACGTGCTGGTGGGAATCAACCTCCTGCGGGAAGGGCTCGACATCCCCGAAGTCTCGCTGGTGGCGATTCTCGACGCCGACAAGGAGGGATTCCTCCGCTCGGCCCGCTCCCTCATCCAGACCTGCGGACGGGCGGCCCGCAACGTAATGGGGCGGGTTATCATGTACGCCGATGCCGTGACCGGCTCAATGCGGGCCTGCATCGACGAGACTTCCCGGCGCCGTGCGATCCAGGAAGCCTTCAACTCCGAGCATGGGATTATCCCTAAAACAGTGAAGAAGGGGCTCCGCAGCATCCTCGAATCCATAGAGGAGCGGGACTATTACACAATCCCCCTTGCCGCCGAAGCTCCTGAAGAGTACGCCTCTGCCGATGAAATACCGAAAATGGTCAAAAAACTGCGCAAGGAGATGCTTGCCTTCGCCAAGAACCTGGAGTTCGAAAAGGCGGCAGAGCTCCGCGACCGCATAAAGACGCTGGAAGAGCGGCAACTTCAACTCCACCCCTGAGATGCCGGAGACTGCATGAAAACACCAGTGATACTACTTGTCGAAAATGAACCTTTTTTCCTTTCCCTTCTGAAGGATTTCCTCAAGGATTCCCCGGTCACAGTGCTCACCGCAACGGACGGTAAAGAAGCCCTGAAAGTGGCGCGCGAACAGAAGCCAAACCTGATTTATATGAATCTACGGTTGCCGGACATGGACGGGATGGCCTGTTGCGAACAGATCAAGGGGAACTGTGATCTGCGATCCATTCCGGTGATAATGATGGTCAAGGAAGGCAAGGAACATGAGCCGAAGCGAAGACTTGCCGACAGATGCGATGGGATAATTACAAAGCCCGTGGACCGGCGCGCGTTTCTTGAAGCGGGCCGCCGTTTCATCCCCCAGGTGGAAAGACGCCATCCGCGGGTCAGATGCGCGACCTTGGCCGTATTCAATACCGGGAGTTCGAGTTTCCACGGTTCAATCGAGGACATCAGTTTCCGTGGCGTCTATGTGGTATCCCGATGCGACATTGAGATCGAAGACCGGATACGGCTAGGCTTCTTCATTCCCGGCAGCGATCTCATTGAGACCGATGCAAGGGTCGCGTGGGTCAACCAGGGACAGCGGCGAGTCAAACCGGTCCTCCCGGAAGGGTTCGGAGTAGAGTTCCTAAGCATTACCCCCAACGCCTCCGACCAGGTGAAGCGCTTCATTGCCTCCACCACTCCGCACCAATGACCAGGGGCCGGCAAATGCAAGAAAACTCGACAGCGGTTCTCCCGAAAACATCTCCCTACTCGCGCTATGCTCTGGCGCTGCTCCTGGGGGTCAACCTTCTCAACTACATAGACCGGCAGGTCCTCTACGCGGTTTTCCCCCTCATCCAGCAAGACTTTGCCCTTTCCGACACGGCCCTCGGTCTTCTCGGCAGTGCGTTCATGATAACCTACATGGTTTCGGCCCCTTTTTTCGGGTGGCTCGGCGATCGCTGGAGCAGAACACGACTTGCCGCGGCGGGTCTTGCCATCTGGAGCGTGGCCACGGCAGCCGCGGGCCTCGCTCCAACCTACCGACTCCTGTTTGCCGCCCGCACCACGGTCGGCATCGGCGAAGCCAGCTTCGGCACGGTTTCCCCCGGCCTCCTGGCCGATTTCTTCGACCGGGAGCGCCGGGGCCGCATACTATCCCTCTTTTACCTGGCAATCCCCGTTGGGAGCGCCCTGGGCTATCTGCTGGGAGGAGTGGTGGGCCAGCACTGGGGATGGCATGCCGCGTTCCTGATCGTCGGTTTGCCGGGACTGCTGCTGGTTCTGCCGGTCTGGCTCATGCGGGAGCCGCTCCGGAATCCGGGCCCCGTACCGGAGCAGAACGCGGCCACCGGACGCGGCAGCTACCGCTCTCTGC
>MTLE01000036.1_pt1 | contig 92405 bp, 63 predicted proteins | sample 1982461 | NCBI WGS metagenome assembly MTLE01 (sample SAMN05712605, study PRJNA340218) | biofilm metagenome | isolation source: sample SPL anode biofilm adapted to -200 mV | place: USA | collected 2012-02-03 | reverse complement strand
CTAAACCATCCGCGAGGATGGGGCGGAAAGCCCATTGGGTCTCACCGAGACAGCCGGGTCGCCGAAATATCATTCGATATTGGCGACCCGGCTTTTTTTGTGCTCAAAATTTGGCCCAAAACAATTTAAAGGAGGTTCAAGAGAAGCGGCAGCAACTTCAGTGAAGATTATATGACCCTGGTTATAGTGGCAGGTTGGTGAGCCGTTGCCGGGCAGCGGTTCCCACACCATGAATTAAGTTCAGACAAAAGCAAAGGACGAAGGAGGAAGTATGCAAAAGAAAGTTGCAGGTTCGTTATTTGTGTTGTTGGCTGCCATCGGTTTTTCACTCTCCGGTTGCGGTAGCAGCGGGACTGGAGGAGGAGATGGGGCAACCAGTCAGAAAGAAGCCCAGGCCACGGCCATGACCGACGGCGCAGCACTATATGCCGCCGATTGCGCCAGTTGCCACGGTTCTCTGGCAAACTCCGCCGTTAAAGGGGCCAGCGTTGACAAGATAAGGGAGGCCATAGCCAGCAAAAGCGCCATGCGGTCGCTCTCCTCATTGACCACCACCCAGATCCAGGCCATCGCCACGGCGCTGAGTTCCACCGGCTCCACCGGTTCCACCGGATCCACTGGCTCCACATCTTCCGGCTCCAATTGGACCCCTCCGGCGGCACAGATGCCCCCCTCCAATCCCGGCGTAATCACCCCGGCCAAGAATAATTCGAAGTACGTGGTGTTTGCCTGGAACGATCTTGGCATGCACTGCGCCAATCCCAGCTATGACACGGCCGTGATCCTGCCGCCCTACAACACGGTTTGGGCCCAGGTACTGCTGCGGGGCAATCCGCCCAAGGTGGTTACAAGCGGCCTGAGTGTCGAATATCGTATCGTGAACAACACCAAGTCCTCCACCAAGGGGTTGTTCGGGCAGTTCTGGCAGTATTGCCAGCAATTGTTCGGCATTACCCTGGCCAACGATACGGGCCTCAACCTGGAGGATGCCTCTGTTCACAACGGCCTTAGCGGAAAGATGGTGGCCAAAGGCGATCACTTCCAGGTTAACGGCATTCCTGCTACCCCCATTGACGATTCCGGCGTCTGGAACCCGTTCCAGGTGATAGAGGTGACTGTCAAGGACAGCAGTGGCGCGGTAGTGGCCCAGACCAGGGCGACCATCCCGGTATCCGATGAGATCAACTGCGCCAAATGCCACAATGGCAACGGCAATGCCATGCTCGACGTGCTGCAGAAACACGATAAAAGCCATGGCACCAACCTGGTCAATCAGCGGCCGGTACTGTGCGCATCCTGCCACGGCAGCCCGGTGCTGGGCGCAACCAACCGTGGGTCGGCGGGTAAATACCTGTCCGAAGCCATTCACGGCTTTCATGCCTCAAAAGGCGCCTCCTGCTATGATTGTCATCCCGGCGCCAAGACCCAGTGCAGCCGCAGCCTGGCGCACACGGCAGCCGACGGCAACTGCACCAGCTGCCACGGCAGCATGGCGTCCATGGCGGCATCCATCACCAACAACACCAAGGTTCCCTGGGTGAACGAGCCCAAGTGCGCAACCTGCCACCCGGGCGTTGCCCAGGTGGATACCGGCAGCACACTGTACCGTAACGCGGTCGGCCATGGCGGAGTCTATTGCTCCGGTTGCCACGGCAGCCCCCATGCCATGGTTCCCACCAGGGTGGATGTCGATAACTACCAGGCGCAACAGTACCAGAACTACGCCAAAGCCATCGGCAGTTGCGGCGCTTGCCACTCAAGCTCCAAAGGTGAGGGGTTGGGCGATTACCTGGAGGCCCACGGCAGCGGCAAGCGGCCCAATGCCTGCTTTGTCTGCCATACCGCCGTCAACACGACCAATACCGCCCAGTGGCCGCACCAGTTCCAATGGAAGGCCACCAAGGGGAGCGGCACGGTTTCCGGCGGTTAGTAATCAGCGTTTACTCCAGTATTTACCTCTGTAGCGACAACGGCCGTTTCCTTTGAAGGAAACGGCCGTTGTCCGTTGTGCTTGACAGCCAGAGAACCATAAACGGAACTCCCGGCAATTTAGTGCTTGCGGGGTATCATTTGCACTCTCTTTCAAGTTGCTCCAGCATGCTTATCAGGCGCTGCGACTGGGTCACCATTTCCTGGCAGTATTGTTCGGCGGCATTCCTGTCCCCTGAATTATAGGCCGCTATGGCTTGTTTGCCCAGTTCGTGGACCTTGGCATGGGGGGCGCTGATCTCACGGAAGATCCCGACTTGCCCGCATTTTTCCTGCCCTTTGCTCTGGTACCACTTGCCAAAGGCGCAGGTGAGATGTGTTGGCAGGGCGTTGGGATCAAGTCGCAGGTTCCCGTCCAGATGGGATTTGATCTTGCCGGTAAAGATCATGTGGGCGCTCTTCGCTTTCCGCAGGCAAAGAGATATTGATTCCTCAATGGTTATGTCCGCCAGCATGGTTGTCAGCGATTCCGCCAGCGTGTTCAGCTTGTTGCCCTCCGATGCCGATTGATGGGCATTGTTGGAGGTCTGGTTGGAAACATCGGTGATCTCGATGATACTCTTGCTGATTTCGCTGGTGGTCGCGGTTTGTTGCTCGGCGGCCGTGGCGATCTGGCTGACCTGCAGGGACAGGTTGTTGATCTGGTCAAGGATGGCATTCATGGCGTCCCCGGATCTGCCGGCCTCATGGGTGCCGCGCTCGACTTCGCTGACGCCTTCTTCCATGGCTGAAACGGCTTGCTTGGTCTCCGATTGGATCGCCTTGATCATCTCGCCGATTTCGCGGGTGGCCTTGGTGGTACGTTCTGCAAGGGCCCGCACCTCATCGGCGACCACCGCAAAGCCGCGGCCCTGTTCCCCGGCGCGGGCCGCCTCTATGGCCGCGTTCAGGGCCAGCAGATTGGTCTGGTCCGCTATGTCTTCGATGGTGCCGATTATCTGGCCGATTTGATCGGAACGCTGGCCGAGGTTTTCAACCGTGGTGGCGGTTGCGCTGACCCGTTCCGAAATGCGTCCCATCACCTGGATACTGTTTTGAATGATGCCGCTCCCTTTTGATGCCTCGTCCGATACGAGCCGGGCGCCGTCGGCGGCCATCTGGCAATTGCGGGCAATGTCCCCCGATGTCGCGGCCATTTCCTCCCCGGCTGTTGCTACCGCGCCGGCCTGGGCGGCAACCTGGTTCGCTCCTTCCGCCATCTCTTTCGAGTTTGCGTGTACCTCTGCGGCCGAAGCCGTAACATCCGCAACCGTGGCCGTGATCTTGCTGATGATTGCGGAAAGCGAATCGGCCATGCTGTCGAAGGATCTGCCGATGGCGCCAAGCTCATCCTTTCCGGATAGCCTCAGCCGCCCGGTCAGGTCTCCTTGCGCCAGGGAACTGCTGGCATCGATCAAGGCCCTGGTGCCCGCCGACAATGAACGGATAACCAATAGTCCCACAAGTCCCGAACCGATAATTGCAATGATTACCAAGCCGATAACCAGCCCCATGGTCATTTGATAGTGATGCATGGCCTGGTTGTAAAACTTTTGCGTATCATTGCCTTCGTATTCCTTGATCAATGTCGCAGCGGCGTCTGCCGGCTTGAAGAGCGGATTGAGCTTGGTAAGGGTCAAGGCCGTGGCTTCGGCAAACTTGCCGGCCAGGATGGCTTCGCGCACCGGATTGAGACCTTCCTTGACAAAGGTTTCCCACTTGGCGGCAAAATCCGCTGCCAGCTTTTGCTCTTCGGGGTCCATTTTTGCGGCTGTTACCTCTTTCCAGATGCTTGCTATCTCTTCGGTGTTTTTGACTACCAGATCGGTATGCACCGTGAGATCGTGGTCGTGCAGTTTCAGAATTTCAGGGTTTGCAGGGTCATGCTGCAAGGCCAGTAACAGCAGGATGCGATTATTACGCATCAACTCTGAAACACGCCCGATCTTCTGACTGATGGCCATATTCTCCTGGTAGATTCTCCGGATCCCCTGGTTGCTGTCTCGCATCCCGATAAGGCCGAAGATTCCGGTGAGTGTAATGAATATCCACCCCCCCAGGAGAATCATCTGAATTTTTCTTTTGATGGTCATATGGCACCTCATGATTTAATCTGTTTATTTTTTGGACAGTTAACATATATTCTAATATTTATACACCATTTATTTGCATACAAAATATCGGGACTTTAAACTTGCTAAAGATCATTTAATAGTTATTGTTGAATTAATCACGGGTTTTAAGAAAATATCGCAATTATTCACATGTTAGGGTAATTTGTCTTGACGGAAGTTCCAGTGCGGTGAAGCCGGATACAAATATTATTTATCATTCATGTATGCGGATGCTGGGGGATATTTTGAAAAACAGCTCAATTCACGGAAATAATTCTGCATTCTGGCATGGGCCTTGGTTCCTGGCCGGGGTAACCCTGATTCTCGGCTTTTTGTTGAGTTTCAAGGTGGCGCTCATCGATGCCGATCATCACCGGAATGACGCCAGAAACAAGGCCATCAGCGAGCTGGCAGCAATCAGGGCCAGGTTGGAAGCGGTTGCCAATTCCGTGTTCAGCGCCTCCTCCGGCCTTGTCCATGTCATCAATTACCAGGGCGGAATCAGCCCGGATCTCTTTAATGCCCTTGCCTCCCAGACCATAAAAGCAAACCCCCATATTCGCATCATTGCGCTTGCCCCGGATAATAGAGTCACCATGATCTACCCCATTGCCGGCAACGAGGCTGTACTCGGACTTCGGTACCAGACCGTGCCGGAACAGTACAAGGACATTGAGCAGGCCATGGAGTCCGGGGTCCCCGTCCTTTCCGGACCGGTAAGGCTGGTGCAGGGAAGAATGAGCTTTGTTCTGCGTTCACCTGTTTTCACCAGCAAGGACGTACCACGGGGGAAAAAAACCAGATATTGGGGAGTCACCTCCGTTGTCGCCGGTGTGTCCGACATTATCGAGGCAGGAGGGGTTAATTCGTCGAAAGGGTTGGAGATCGGTCTGCGCCAGGGAGATAAAGGTGCCACTCCGAACCGGATGATCTGGGGTGATGAAAATATCTTCAACCGGGAGCCAGTGAGCATGACGGTCACCATCCCGGGCGGGGCATGGCAGATTGCCGCTGTCCAAAGGGGTGGGTGGCCACCTGTAACAGCCACTTCTTCACCGCTATTGTATGTGGGCTTTCTCAACAGCATTCTTATGGCCGGTTTCGTCTGGGTACTTGCCTTGCGCCACCTTCGCGTGCAAGGGGAGAACCGCGGGCTGCTGAGGGAAATCGAGGAAAGGACCAGGGCTGAAGAAAAGCTGCGCCTTTCCCAACAAAAATACCTCAACATATTCAACATGATGCCGGATATGGTCGGCATCACCAGGCTGGTCGACGGCAAGCTGATGGAGGTGAACAGGGGGTTTGAGGTCTGGACCGGCTGGCAGGCAAGCGAAGCCGTCGGCCGCACCTCCATCGAGCTCGGCTTGTGGGACGAGGGAACAAGGGCAAAGGCCGTGGCGATAGTCAGGGAGACCGGGCGGCTGGAGAATTTTCTATTTGTGCTCGGCACAAAATCCGGCGCCAAGCGCAACGCCTTGATGTATCTGACCACCATAGATGTGGCAGGGGAAGAATGTCTCTATTTCATGGCCCACGATATCACCACCCTGACGCAGGCCCAGACCTTCCTGGAAAACGAGCGCAGCCGGTTGCGCATCCTGCTGCAGACCATGCCGGCCCTGGTCTGGATGAAGGACCCAGAAGGCCGTTACCTTGCCTGCAACTCCCGTTTCGAACGTTTTTTCGGTGCCCGGGAAGCAGAGATTCTCGGCAAGACTGATTACGATTTCGTCGATGCCCAACTGGCCGGTTTTTTCCGTGAACACGACCTCAAGGCCATGGCCGCCGGCAAGCCGAGCATCAATGAGGAGTGGATTACCTACGCGGATGACGGCCATCGCGAACTGCTGGAGACCATCAAGACGCCGGTCCATGATGCCGATGGGAATCTGATCGGCGTTCTCGGTATTGCCCGGGATATCACGGAACACCGGCAAACCGAGGAAGAGCTGAAGAACGAACGGATACGTTTCAGTAACCTGGTGGATTCGGTGGACGGCATAGTCTGGGAGGCGGATGCCGAAACATTCGTCTTTACCTACGTCAGCCAGCAGGCCGAACGCCTGTTGGGCTATTCGCCCGAGGAGTGGTATTGTCCCGATTTCTGGACCACACACATGCACCCAGAGGACAGGGAGTGGGTTGAAAAATATTGTGCGGAACGGACCATGCAGCTTCAGGACCATGATTTCGAGTACCGCATGATTGCCCGCAACGGCGACACGGTCTGGCTGCACGACATTGTCGCGGTCGTCGAAGAGCATGGCCGCCCACGCTGGTTGCGCGGGATCATGGTGGACACCACCGGCAAAAAGCTTGAAGAGGAAGAGAAATTGAAGCTGGAAGCCCAGCTGCGCCAGGCCCAGAAGATGGAGGCCATCGGCCGGCTGGCCGGCGGCGTTGCCCATGACTTCAACAACAAGCTGGCGGTCATCCTCGGGTATGCCGAGATGGCCAGCCGGGCGGGCAGCGCCTCGGAACGCTACCGGGACTACCTCGGCCAGATCATCAAGGCTGCCGATCAGTCGCGGGAGATCACGCGGCAGTTGCTGGCGTTTTCCCGGCAGGAGGTAATCTCTCCCCGCGTTATCGACCTGAATGACGTGGTAAGGGACTCCCAGAAGGGATTGTGCCGTTTCATCGGCGAAGATGTCCGCTTCGAGTTCAAGTTGGCTCCAAAGTTGTGGGCGATCAATATGGATCCTACCCAGATCGATCAGATCATCATGAACCTTGTGGTCAACGCCCGCGATGCCATGGAGAACGGCGGCCTGCTGACCATTGAGACGGAAAATGTCTCGTTTGGCAAGCCTGGCGCGGTCCTGCCCCCCGAAATGCCTGCCGGCGATTATGTGCGGCTGACTGTCAGCGATACCGGTTGCGGCATGGACAGGGAAACCCTGCAGCATATCTTCGAGCCATTTTACACAACCAAGGAAGCGGGCAAAGGTACGGGACTCGGACTTGCGACCATCTACGGCATTGTCACCCAGAACAGTGGATTTATAAATGTCCGCAGTGAACCCGAAATCGGCACTACCTTTGAAATCTGTTTTCCGCGCTGCAATGATCCGGCATCGATCCCGGAGTTGACTGAGCCGACGATGCAATTTGCCCGTCATGCCACAATCCTGCTGGTTGAGGACGATGCGGCGGTACGTGACATCACTGCGGAAATATTGCAGGAAGTCGGCTACGACATCCTGATTGCGGCAACTCCGCAACAGGCAATGGAACTTGTTGCCGAGAGCCGGATAGCCGTGGATCTGCTGCTGACCGACGTTATCATGCCGGATATGAACGGCAGGGAACTGTCACACCGGATCACTGGTCTGTGGCCGGATATGAAGGTGCTTTTCATGTCCGGTTATACCTCCGATATCATCGACCAGAAGGGAATTGTCGCGGAGGGCCTGCATTTCATTCAAAAACCATTCGACAGGGCCTCGCTGCTCAACAAGATTATTGCCATTCTGGATGACGGGGCCAAGTGACCATCACCTCGGCTTGCCGCGCCCTCCAATGCCAAATCCCCGCCGTCTTAACCCCCTCGTTGTTTTGAAACCGGAATAATACTGACCGGTTGCCCGTAGCTCTCCAGAAAAAAACAGCCGCAAATTTTTGCCAAACTCCGTATGTTCACCCCCTTGATCTTCCACTAAATCGTGGCAAACTATAAAAATTATTAATTATATATTGCAAATTATAATTGTGGCGCCGTAATACGCCATGATCCTTTGAGAACAAAAACATCACGGTGCAAACAACAAAAGGGGGTAACTGATAATGGAAAGAGTTGGTGACATAGATTTCACATCACTTCGTATCGGCAAGAAATTCCAGCCTTCGCCGGTCGCCTGGGAAGACCAGGTGCTGTATTTCCTGTTGCTCGACCGTTTTTCCGATGACCAGGAACAGGGGTACAGGGGTAACGACAGGAAGCAGGTTACCGGTGGCCATACTCCTCCTTACGACCCGGCCATCGATAACGGCAACGCAGTGACCAACCAGGCCGATGCGGCAGCCTGGCGCCAGGCCGGCGGGGGATGGTGCGGCGGCAATCTACATGGCCTCACCAGCAAGATCGGCTACCTGAAGCGTCTGGGGGTGACAGCCCTCTGGCTCAGTCCGATCTTCAAGCAGGTCGCTTTCCAGCCGACCTATCACGGCTACGGTATCCAGGATTTTCTCTCGGTGGACCCGCATTTCGGCAGCATATCCGATCTCCGCAAGATGGTACAAACCGCACATGCCAATGGCATCTACGTCATTCTCGACATTATCCTCAACCATAGCGGCAACGTCTTCACCTATGCCGTGGAGAATGGCGAACCTCCCTGGCGCGGCTGGACTTACCAGGTAGCGGGATTCAACGACAAGCATGGTAAGGCGAGCCTGCCATTTGTGGGTTATGCGCAGAACCCGTTGCCAATGGACCGGGATGACGCGATCTGGCCAAGGGAGTTCCAGGACCCAGCCAATTTTACCCAAAAAGGCCGGATCAAGAGTTGGGACAATGATCCGGAGTTCCGGGAAGGGGATTTCTTCGATCTCAAGGACATCAACCACGGTTGCGGTACAGACAGCAACTACAGCCCGTCTCCGGCGCTGCTCAACCTTTGCGAGGTCTACAAATACTGGATCGCCGTTGCCGACATCGACGGTTACCGCATCGACACGGTAAAGCACATGGACATCGGGGCCACGCGCTTCTTTGCCTCGGCCATCAAGGAGTTTGCCCAGACCATCGGCAAGGAGAACTTCTTCCTGGTGGGCGAGATCACCGGCGGCAGGGAACGGGCCTTCGACACCCTGGAGGCCACCGGCCTGGATGCGGCCCTGGGCATCGACGATGTGCAGCCCAAGTTGGAAGGGCTGATCAAGGGCAAGACCAATCCGGAGGAGTATTTTAACCTGTTTCGCAACTCGCTGCTTGTAGGGAAAGAGTCCCATGTCTGGTTCAAAAACAAGGTGGTGACCATGATCAACGACCATGATCAGGTTTGCAAGGGAGAGCACAAGGCCCGCTTTTGCGCAACCGGCGACGGCGGCAAGCTGGCCTTGGGCGCCCTGGCCCTCAACGCCATGACCCTCGGCATCCCCTGCATCTACTACGGCACCGAGCAGCGTTTCGACGGCCGGGGTGACGGAGACGGGGCCGACCGTTACATCCGCGAAGCCATGTTCGGGGGCGGTTTCGGTGCCTTCCGCTCCAAGGGGCGCCATTTCTTCGATGAGGGTAGCGATCTGTTCCATGAGTTGTCCGAGATCCTGAGGCTCAGGGATAAAAAGCTCCCATTGCGCCGTGGGCGGCAGTACCTGCGGGAGGTCTCCGGCGACGGAGTCAATTTCGGGCTGCCCCGGGTCCTGGGCGGGCGCATGCTGTCCGTTGTGGCCTGGTCGCGGATTCTCGATAAAACGGAGATGGTGCTTGCCATCAATACCGATCCGGACATGGCGCGTAAGGCCTGGGTGCTGGTGGATGCCGGGCTTCATCCCGCCGGAAGCAGGTTGAAGTGCGTCTATTCGACACATCATGCCGATGAAGGCACGCTGGCCCTGACGGTGCAGAAAAAAGGGGCTGCCGGTGATATCGCCGCCATAGAGTTGGAGGTGCCGGCAGCCGGATTTGTTGTGCTGGAGTAAAGCTGCGGAAACAGAGAGCGGAATCGGGAAAGGGGGGATGATTAAGCAATAATGTTCCCAAGGGGTCATCCAATTTTTTACAACAACAAATCGAGGAGGTTGAACAATGTTGCGGATCAGTAAAGTTATTGTAGCGTCATGCATCCTGTTGGCGGCGGTTGCGGTTACGGCCACCGCGGCCCAATTATCCCAGAAAGAGCTGCTGGGCAAGATGATTTACAAAGATAAAAATCTGTCCCTTAACAGCAACCAGGCCTGCAGTTCCTGCCACACCGGCAGCGTCGGCTGGACCGGCCCGAACTCAGATGTCAATGCCAGCGGCGCCGTCTATGAAGGGTCCATACCGGGCAGCTTTGGTGATCGTAAGCCGCCAAGTGCGGCCTATGCGACCCAGAGCCCGCTATTCAGCGTGCAGACCCAGGCCGGAGCACAGCTGTTCGTTGGCGGCAATTTCTGGGATGGCCGCGCAACAGGATGGAAATTGGGCAATCCGGCTGCCGACCAGGCCCAGGGGCCGTTCCTCAATCCCAAGGAACAGGCACTACCGAATGCCGCTGCCGTCGTGTCCAAGGTTTGCAGCTCCACCTATGGGGATCTGTTCGTGGCCGTCTGGGGCAGCACGGCCTGCGACGGGTCCGACATCGCACTGGCCTATGACAAGATTGGGCTGAGCATTGCCGCCTATGAGGCGTCGCAAGAGGTGAACCAGTTCAGCTCGAAGTTTGATGCCGATAAGGGCAGGAAGTGCCTGACCAACCAGGAGACCCACGGCGCTGCCCTGTTCATGGGCAAGGCCAAATGCCATCTCTGCCATGTTGGCAGCGGCAAGATGCCGTTATTTACCGATTTTACCTTTGACAACTTGGGGATTCCCAAGAACCCGGAAAATCCGGCGACAATTGCCGATCCCACCTTTGTCGATCCCGGCCTGGGCGGCTTTCTGCGCAATTTGGCCGCTAACGATGACTGGCGCAAGTTGACGTACGTCACCAACGTCAGTGCTCTCGAATCTAAACAGCTGGAGCAGCTTGCCGTTGCCAACGAAGGCAAACACAAGGTACCGACCCTGCGCAACGTGGATAAGCGGCCGGATGCTTCCTTTGTCAAGGGCTACGGCCACAACGGCTATTTCAAGAGCCTGGAGCGGATTGTTCACTTCTACAACACCAGGGATGTCCTGCCGGTCTGCGCCGCCACGGACCTGCCGCTTACCGATGAATATGCCCAGGCAAACAACTGTTGGCCTGCTGCCGAAAATCCCAACAACATCAACATGCAGGAGGTGGGGAACCTGGGGCTCAGCAGCGCCGAGGAGGCTGCACTCGTTGCATTCATGAAGACGTTGACCGACGGCTATAAACCCAAATAGACCTGGATCAGGAGGATGTCTGGCGCTCGGCCTTCATGGCTGCTTTTGCATTCATGAAGGCCGGGTAGCTGAATAAATTACATCACGCCCAAATGCTTGCTTTTACCAAGGAGTCATCCGCATATGGCACCAGGCAGCGCCCAAATACTAGTCATCATCAATAGCTTGATCCGACAAGAGGATATAAGGCGATCCATCGTCTATTGGTATAAGAAGCCGCTTGGGGAGGGAGAGGAGATCAGAATCGGGCCGCAGACCATGGCTATGCCGTTTGAGGGGACGATAGTGTTCGTTGATCTTGCGCCGGGCGCCAATTGGGCGCACCCATGCCTTTATCTGCTGATCGATTCCCAAAGCCTTGAAGCAAGGGTTGTCGAAGCCTCTTTTCCCCCAGGCATCGATCAATCCGACGAGAATTACATCCCTATCCTCCGTTATGGAGAAAAACCTGAGCACGAGCGCTGTCACAGCGCATTTGATAAATGAGCCGTTATTGAAAGGAGACTAGCATGAAACTGGCTGATGCGATCAGATCACAAATTGTGGATGACGCCCTGAAGAGTGCCCGTAAACTGAATATTGACAAACACGCCAATCTTCATCTCCACGACGAAGTGCTTGCGGTCGGAGCGAAGCTTATGGCAGCCGGCCTTGAGGTGCCCATCGAGCGCGAGACAGCGCTGGTCTTCGTTGACCTTGCCCCGGCCTACAACTGGGTTCATCCCTGTGAGTACCATCTTTATGACGCCAAGACGGCACAACGGTACCAGAAAATCCCGGCCTCCTTGCCGCCAACGATTCTTGCTCTTGACCGGGAGGCGACAACGGCCTTCCATATGCCGGTCAAGTCGGGTTTTCCCCGAAAAAATGTTCCCACCGTTAAGAAGCCTGATCTGTCAATGGCAAAGTCTCTTAGCTCTGCACCGGGGGAACGCTACGCGATCCTGTTCGCGGGAAAGGCAGAAGAGCGGCATACGAACGATCTTGAGTTTCTGTACCGGACACTCATCGATGTCTATGGTTTTAACGCGGCCAATATTCATGTTCTGAATCACGATGGTACGGTGAACTACTTCCTGGGCAACAACACGTCTAGCACCATCGGGGCCAATCTGGGCAATTGGCCCGGCGACAATACCGCGTACAGGATGGTTGTGACCGACCAGGGAACCAGGGCAGGTTTTCAGGCGGCTTTCAACGCCATAGCCGGCCAGATCAGGCCGGAGGACTTCCTGTTCATCCATACCAATAATCATGGCGGCGGCCCCTGCGACAGCGGCATAAACGATTACTGCCTGTTCGTCTATGATGCGGTCGGTACGAACTGGACCCCTTATTATGTGGACGATTTCATTGCCGACCTCGGTGTCCTGCCGCATTTCGAGGTGCTGATGGTCATGATGGAACAGTGCCGGTCGGGAGGATTCACCAATCCTATCATCAATAGCGGCCTTGCCACATGGACCCATGTCTGCACCGCCGTAACAGCGGACGACTACTCGCTGGGGGACTCCGACAACGACGGTTTCGATCACTTTGCCAAGCATTGGATCGCAGGGGTCTGCGGCCATAATCCCGACGGTACCGCACTGGGACAGGCGGTGGATACCAATAACGATGGCCGTATCTCGGCAACCGAGGCCTTTGCTTATGCCAATTCGGTACGTATTTATAACGGGGCGGTCTTCAGAACCTGCTCTACGCCAGGCATGGCCACCTGCCACAGCTGCGGCGGCACGGGCGGCCATTCGTTGCGGCTGGGTGACACTCCGACCTCTTCCGCTGCTCCGGCAGGATATGGTGACTACATCTTTCTTGGCCTGCCTGCCCATGATCTCTACCTGCGCGACAACCTGCAGGATCACGGTCGTGAGCCGCTGGTCGATGGCGGTATCTCGTGCAGCCCGGACATTATCGTCTTCAATCAGGAACTGCTCGACCCGGAAGCGGAATTGGGCACGCCATCGGCGCAGCAGAGCGATTCCCTGGGAAGCACGGTCGAATACGGGCAGGACAATTTCATCTATCTGAGGGTCCAGAACCGCGGCACCCAGGCAACGAGCGGGACGGCAAGGCTGTTCTGGGCCGATCCGTCGGTACTCCCCACGCCCAACTCCTGGACGGAAATCACCGATCCGGCAAATCCGTTTGCCATCCCGGCCATCAATCCGCAGGAGATGAAGGTCGTCGGCCCGGTAGTATGGAAGCAAGCGGATATTCCCCCTATCCCTGCCGGCAAGGACAGGGGGCATTATTGCTTCATCGGGCTGATCAACAGCGGCAATGACCCGGCGCCGGATCCGGCAACCATCCATTCCATCGGCGACTACTACAACTTTATCCGGCAGAGCAATAACGCTACCTGGAAAAACTTCGATGTAACAAATATTTTCAAAGATTCTCTGACGAATATGAGTTTCGCGATCCAGGGTTGGCCCAGGGTCAAGCTGTCCGCCGACCTGATGATCGATCTTTCCCAACTACCGGGTAACATGCAGGTGACCCTGCGGATTCTGAAGCGTTTAAGCGCCACTGCTACGCTGGAAAACGCCCAGTTGATCAAGGATTCGGCAACCCACCAGAAATTCGGCCTGATTGCCGGCAAGCAGACTTATTTGCGCGGGATGAACCTGAAGGCTTCCGACAACTGCCAGGCCACGCTTGAGATCATCGCACCGCCGCAGGTTGCCGACGGCAACTACCGTCTGGCTGCCGCCGAGTTTATAGATGGGAAGGAAATGGGACGGGTGACGCGCCTGCTGGCGGTCGGAGACCATCCTTTTATGGGGAACAGCAGGACACTTGAGGTCCACTTGGCAAACTGCGAGTGGGCAGCCAAGACCAGCAAACGCAACAAGGTGGCATACCAGGGGGTGGAACGGGCCTTGAAACAGGGCTACAATGGTTGCCGCTTCTGTCTGCCGGAATACGACACGGATTAGCAGGCTGTTAAAGCGGGAAACCGCACCAGGGTTCTCCATTCCAAAAGGGGGACCCTGGTGCAAAGCTCGATTCAGTGGTTTTGCTAATCCTTGCGGAACATGTTCCACTTCAAGAGGTTGTTCAGCAATTGGTTGTTGTAGAAGGATTTTTCCTTCAGGCCCGCATAGGAGGCGGGATAATAGAGCAGGGTGATGGTCGCGTTTTCGATTTCCTCGGCCTGGCCGACTTCAAGCTCTTCGAGAACAACCGAGTAACGATGTTCGTTGTCGATAAATGTGTTGTCCACCAGGGGGAAATCGAATTGGTCCAGCCAGAATGCGGTCGTATCCTTTGCCGATTCCTTGTAGCATTGCACACAATTCTTTGTGGGACCGTTTTCCAGGCATTTCCATGATTCCACTTCAACGTGTATCTGGTGCCATTTCGGATACGCGTATCTGATCCGTATCTTGAAATGACGCGCAGAGTCTTTTATCTCGTTTCCTGCGGAATCCCTGAAGGCCAGCCTTTGCTCCTTGATAATGCAGCCCGTATCCCTGTTGGTCGCTTCGATTCGCGGCAGCCGCTCGGTCGGTTTGTATTTGGTATTGATCAGCTTCAGGGCCTGATCCTGTTTGGAAAGTGGCATTCTGATGGTCTGCGCCACATCCTCCAAAACTTCCCGCTGCTTTCTTGCCACTCGCCTGGCAATACTCATCAACTCACGCAGTTCGGTATCGTATCTGGATAATTCGCTGTTGATCCGTTCGATTTCCCGCGCTGCTGCCTCGCGTAAACTTCTAACTTCCGCCGGCAGCTTAAGTGGTGACGAACTGGCACTTGACTGGCTTTGCAATGGGGCGTCATTACCCTGAACAGCTTCATCCTGCTCGGTTGCGGAGTGCTGGCTGGCAGGTGGTGGAATGTTTGTCCCCTGCTGCCGGTAATAGTTGGCGAGCGTGCTCTGTGCCTGTTTGACGGCAAGCCTCAGCCTGTTCACATCATCCATGTTGGCGGCCAAGGCCTCGTTCAATTGCCTCTTTGCCCTGCGCAATTCAATGCTTTGACCGATGATCTCCATCAATAAGTGTCTGAACAGGGGCTTCATATCGAGAGATTCGTGAAAATTTCTCGACAGGAGTTCCAGGCTCAAGCGCATTTCCTTGATCTTGCCAATGCCTGCCTGACTCTTGCTCTGGTCCCCTATGAACGATTCGAGGATCTTGCTGAACATGTCCTTGCGCAGGGTGTTTTCCGCCGTTTCCTTGTCGCTCAGCAATTGGGTGTATAATTTGATATTGTTTTCCGTTTCCTGTTTCTTGGACACATTGTAATTGAACAGGAATCCAAGCATGCCCATGACGAGCGGAAGTGAAATTTTTGCCAGCACATCCAGCTTGTCCCATAGATCCTTAATGGGTTTATTGGACTGTGGCCTTTGTTGTTGCTTGAATTCCGGCTGGCCGTTGTTATTGTCAGGATCGCACATCGCTTGCCTCCTGAGGTGCGGCAGTTTTGAAAAATTAGCAAATATTACTTAAAACTGTAACTATTCATAATCACTTGTCAAGTCGCAGCGGATATACCTGTATCGTCGTTGTTGATTCAGTTGGAAAGAAGGAGCCGATCCTGATCAAACGAATGGATTTCCATATAGATGTTTTTTGACAAACAGTGTTTGTCAGATTAGTATGGCTATTAATGATCGTGATTTCCCAGCGGGTGGCAAAAGTGACCATGCAGGCAAAAATACAACATCCCCTGATATCCCTTCTCAAGGAACGTGAATTGTGGCTGATGCGCCGGGTTAGGGACTACGCCATGGAGCGGGATTACACGCGCTATACCTCCACTCTGGAGGAAGCCTGGCGGGTTTCCATCGTTGGCCTGACCGATTCCATTGCCGCGGCTATGGATATCTCGGAAGAGCCGTGGGAGTTGGGGCCTGACGACAACTTTATCTCCGACCCGGTGGCGGCCTTTGGCGTATTTGAGGCGCAAAAGCACCGTTCGCGAGGCATCACCCTGGAAATGTTCATGGGGCTGATGAAGTACTATCGTCAGGCCTACTTGGATTTGATCGATATATCGTTTCCCATTGTTCAAGATGAGGATTGTACTGACAGGGATCGATTTGCCCGATTCGTGGAACGTGTTTTCGACCGGATAGAAATCGCTTTTTGTGCCGAATGGAGCCGCAAAGAGACCGTCAATAGCGCTGTCGATGAGCTGCAGACCGCCAACCGCCAGATTACCAACGAAAAGAACAAATTCCTGACGATCTTCGAGAGCCTTCCGATTGCGGTCTTCGTGCTGGACGACCAGGGGCATATCGTCCACATGAACCAGGCAGGGGCGCAACTGATCGATCAATCCGCCACTTCGGGCGGCCATTACTATTCCTGCCCCGAGGAGCGGATACCTTTTCCCTGGCTCGCGGACGAGTTGTCCCGGTTCCGAGAGAGCGGTGATGAAATGCAGTCCGAATACAGGATCATGCCTGCGACCGGCAATGAATGTTGGGTGCTGGCCAGGTTCCGGCTCGTGCAGGACATCAGTTTTAAATTCGCCGGAACCCTGGTCATATTCGAGGACATCACCGAACGGAAGATGGCGGAAGAAATGCGCATGCGGATGGGCAAGCTCGAATCGATCGGCATACTTGCCGCCGGCATTGCCCATGACTTCAACAATATGCTCTCGGTGATCGTGAACAATGTCTGGCTGGCAAAAAAGAGACTTAACAAGGAGAGTCTGGCATACCAGGATCTGGAAGAGGCCGAGGAATCCATGCAACAGGCAATTGAGTTGTGCAATCGGTTTCTTACCTTTTCCAAGGGCGGAGAGCCTTTCAGGCGGCTGACCAGCGTTTCCAGGATTGTGGAGGAATCCTCGGCATTTTTGGCCGATTATCAGGATATTGTCTGCAAAGAGGAGATTGCCGATGACATTCTGCCGGTCATGGTTGATGAACGGCAGATTGTGCTGGCCATGCGGAGCTTGTTTTTAAACGCACTTGAGGCGATGCCCAATGGCGGAACCATCACAGTTGCCGCTAAAAACCTGGATCTCGCGGCAATCAATAGCTTGAATCTTGGGGCTGGTAAATATGTCGAGATTGCCGTTGCAGACCAGGGGGTCGGCATCCCTGTCGCGAATCAGTCGAAAATATTCGATCCCTACTATTCCACCAAGGATTTTTGTTCACAAAAGGGTCTGGGGATGGGGCTGGCGATTTGCCATTCCCTCATCAGAAAACATGGCGGGCATATCGTTGTCGAGTCGGAGCCGGGAAAGGGGACAACCATGCGTCTCTATCTGCCAACCGTGTAATGGCCCCTGACCGGCCGATCCGGACGGCGCTTAAAATCTGCGGTTGCAACAACGGAGGGTTAACATGATCGATACCTGCAAGATACTGATTCTCTGTGTTGACGATGAAAAGAACGTCCTCAGGTCACTGGAGCGGATTTTTCTGGACCAGGAAGGTTATGAAGTCGTGACCGCCATTTCCGGGGCCGAGGCACTGAATATCATGGAACACCAAGGGCCATTCCGGATTGTTATCTCCGATTACCGCATGCCGGTGATGAACGGCCTGGACTTTCTCAGGGCAGTGCAGGGACGTTGGCCCGACACCATCCGCATCGTGCTCTCGGGATATGCGGACTCCGCCGAGATCAAGGCAGCTCTCAATGATGGGCTTGTTTACAAGTTGTTGGCCAAGCCGTGGAACGCCGAAGAACTGTTGGCTACCATTGACGGTGCCGTGGAAATATGCAATTTGCGCAACAAGGATTCCCTTCCCGGGCCAATAACGGAGCATCCGGTTCCGAAGGAGTCATGACCATGGACAGCCGTGGCAAGATAGTAATTGTCGATGACGACGTTCAGGTAAGAGAGAGTCTGCATGGATTCATAGCCGAGAGCGGCTATGAGGCCTACGGTTTTGATAATGCTTGCGAAGCCCTGTTGTTTCTTGTTGACCAGGATGTCGATCTCGTTCTGACCGATATTCGGATGCCCGGAATGGATGGCATGGAACTGCTGGAAAGGGCGTTGGCCGTCAAGCCTGATATCCCGATAATCCTCATAACGGCCTTTGCGGATATCGACTTGACCGTTGCGGCCATCAAGAAAGGCGCCTTTGATTTTATTTTCAAGCCCTATGATCCGGCCCACTTATTGAAAGCCCTTGAAAAAGGTGTTACCTACCGCCGTCTGCGGCTGTCCGAATTGCACTACCGGGAGGATCTGGAACGGGCAGTGGAGGAGCGGACCCTTGAGTTGAAGAAGGCCCATGAATTGTTGCTCCAGAGCGAAAAAATGGCCCTTGTCGGACAGATCGCGGCGGGGATTGCCCATGAAATCAATAACCCGGTGGGCTTTATTTCAAGTAACCTGGAATCGCTGAACAAATACACGGAGCGGCTTCTGACCTTCCTCGCGACTCAATCGGAATCGCTCGGCAGATACTGCCCTGTCGAAGAACTTGCCCGGATTGGGGAGCTGAGAAAGAATGGCCGCATCGACAGGCTTGCCGAAGAAGTGCCGGCAATGGTGCGGGAATCGCTGGAGGGTGTTGAAAGGATCAAGGAGATTGTCAGGAACCTGAAGGGGTTTTCCCGTGCGGACAACAACGAATTTGTCATGGCCAGCATCAATGAAACCTTATCCCAGGCCCTCAACATCGTCAGAAACGAACTCAAGTATGTGGCGACAATGGTTACCGATTATGGCGATATTCCTCTCACTAAATGCCTTCCCAATCAGCTTACCCAGGTATTCATGAATTTGCTGGTCAATGCCGCCCAAGCCATCCAAGGCCAGGGCGAGATAGGTATCCGGACTTGGCAGGAAGATGGGAAAATCCGTATTGCCATCAGCGATACTGGGTGCGGGATTCCGGATGAGATCAAGAAGCGGATTTTCGAGCCTTTTTTCACGACCAAGGAGGTGGGGAAGGGTACCGGATTGGGATTGCCGATCAGTTATGACATCGTCCAGAAGCACTCCGGCCGGATAACGGTGGAGAGCTCGACCGGCAAGGGAACGACCTTTACGGTCGAATTGCCGGTCGTCACATGATGGCCCCTGGGTTTTCGCTGTCTTTTTTCCGACAAAAATCTCCCGACACTGCCCTGGAAGCAGGGGGTACCTTGAAACAATCCGTTCAATGCGAGATGATGAAAAAACTTTGTTCGCGATTATGGCGGCAATTATCTGCCGCTCACCGTCAATTCTTTGTACGGCCAGTCCTGCATGCCGTCTTCGAGAATGAATAGCCTCTTCTCGTCAATCCCTTTCTTCTTCAGATAGTCATAGGCGTTCTTGGCGCCGTTACCGCCCCTGGGGCAGACGACAACCACATCGTTTTGGCTTTTGGTCAGCAGTGGCAAGACCTTGTCCAGTTTCTGCCGCTCTTCTTGTGTCTTGACCGGAAAGGCGTTTGTCTCCAATGCCCCTTTGAAATGGTGCTTTTGGAAGTCTTCCGGCACCTGGATGTCAACAATTGCCATATCCTTTCCCTTTTCAAGCCATTGCTTGAACTGGTCGGCCTCGACGTAGTTATAGTTCCCTGCCATGGCTGTGACCACGCTTCCGAGAAGCAGCGTCACCAGTAGAATGATTCGTTTCATATTTATCCTCCGTAAGACGTTTTGGAGGTTTGATATATGCCCCATTCGCAATTTAGTCAAACGAGTAAAATCGATGGGTTGTCATGGATGTATCGTTAATATGAATATTAATATGTTTTAGCTGGATTACGGGTAACAGCGCTTTGCCGAAGTAGGCCCGTCTTCCGGCGTAAAACATTGCACATGGCAAAATCCGCCCATTGACATCGGCGGCCTCCGCTGTTATGTTACCATTTGATAACTCATCAAATGGTAACCTGTCCGTACCCGGCAACAATCGGATCAGGAGCCGGCAAAGGCTTTCCCATGGCAGATCTTACGTTGCGCCAGAGACAGACCCTCGAAATCATCACCAGCTACATCGAGAACAACGGTTATCCCCCTTCGCTCAGGGAGATTGCCGCTTCCCTGAACATCGCCGGCACCCGCGGCGTACTTGGGCACCTCGAAGCCCTTGAACGTAAGGGGTACCTGAAGAAGGACGCGGGCAGTTCCCGGGGGATTGCCCTGACCTCCAGTTTCAGTCAATCCGTAGCGCTTCCCATTGCCGGCACTGTCCGGGCCGGCCAGCTCCATGGGGCCATCGAGGATATTCAGGGTTATTTTGCCGTTGATAAGGCGCTGGTGAAAGGGGAGGGATGCTTCTGCTTGCGGGTCAAGGGAGATTCCATGATCGGTGCGGGTATTTTCAACGGCGACCTGGCCCTGGTGCGGCCCCAACCGGCCGCTGAAAACCGTGATACGGTGGTTGCCATGGTGGATGGGGAAGCAACCCTGAAGTGGTTCTTCCGCGAAAAGGACCACATCCGTCTGCAACCGGCCAACCCCAACATGGCGCCGATTATTGTCGGACCGGAGCGGGAGGTGTCCATCATCGGCAAGGTGATCGGCATCTACCGGCAGATGGAGTAGGCCGTGGAACGGATTAGGGAACCGATCCGCATCGCGACGATCTTCACGCCTGGCCGCCAGATCAAGCCGGTCTGGTTTGACTGGCAGCACCGCAAACACACTGTCCTGGAGACCACCTATTCCTGGAAAGAGCAGGTGGGGGATGCCTTTCTCGTGCACTTTGCGGTGACAGACGGTGAGGCCCTGTACGAGCTTATCTACAATACCTGCGACCAGAGCTGGATCTTGAACGGGATTGAAGCTAAGTGATGGAGTTGCCGGAATTGATCACGCGCGATTCTTTTTAGCGCAGACGGTCTCTAGCATTCCGACCATGGAATTGAGCAGTCCGAGAAGTTCCGACTGCTTGTTCAGGTAATATGACGCAGCTGTCTGGCTGTTACTGCCGATGTGAACGCCAAAGACATCGACACTTCTCAAGCGGAATACCTCTTCATCTGTTTCGTCGTCTCCGAAATATATCGCCCGCTCCGCCCCGAATCGTTCCATGGCAGCCATGAGCGCCTCTCCCTTGGTGAAGGCCTCCATTGGCACAAGATTGACAACGAGCTTTCCGCCAATTCTTTTGGGGCTGGGTTCGAGTTTTTCTATGGCCGCGTCAATTAGCGCAAGAGCACCCTCCTGGTCGGTTGCTTTACGGTAATGGAGAGATAGGGACTCCCCCTTGAACTCGATCTCTATACCTGGAACGCCGGCGAGCAGTTCACTGAGCCGCTCCTGCCATGCGGTGCTGGATTGCACGAATTGTAAACTCGTGTTGGAGTATTCATTGGGCCATTCCGCACCATGGTTTCCGATTATCAGGTGCGGGTCGAACCCAAGGATCTTCTGGGCATCTTTACTTGACCTGCCGGTTATCACCGCAACCCTGGCATGGCTGGTAAGCCTGACAAGTACGGCCCTGACCGGTTCGGACACATTGGCGGAAGAATATTCTTCAACAATCGGTGCCAGGGTGCCGTCCAGGTCAAAGGCGAAGAGGGTGTCGGGGGCGATAAACTCGGCAAGTGCGACCATGCTGTTTGAAGTCAATAAATACGACGGTGTCATTTTTCTCTCCCTATGCGGGCCATGAGCCGCTCCCGCTGCCTGATGCGAGCCGCATCGATCAGCATGCGGCCGGCCCAGCGATAAACGTTGAAATCCCGCACCAGCGAGCGCATGCTCCGCATCCTCTCACGCTGCTCGAAAGAAGGCATGGTGAGCGCCTGGTACAGGGCCGTGGCGGTTTGTTCTATATGGTACGGGTTGACGATCAGCGCCTCATGCAACTCGTGGGCAGCGCCGGTGAACTGGCTGAGCACCAGCACCCCTTGTTCGTCGTCGCGGGCGGCCACATATTCCTTGGCCACCAGGTTCATGCCGTCGTGCAGGCTGGTTACCATGCAAACGTTAGCAGCCCGGTAATAGCGATTGACCAGCTCCGGCTCATGATGTTCGGCCTTCAGAATAATCGGCTGATAGGAGTCGGTCGAAAAGCGCTGGTTGATGCGGACGGCAAGGTTGCGCACCTGCGCTTCAAAGGCCTGGTAGTCTTCAAGGGCCGAGCGGGTGGGCGCCGCGATCTGGACGAAGGTGAAGCGGCCGATCATCTCCGGATGGATCTCAAGCAGCCGTTCAACCGCCCTGAAGCGCTCCAGGATTCCCTTGGTATAGTCCTGGCGGTCAACGCCGACCCCGATCAGGTGATCGGCAGGCAGGCTCAGCAACCCCATTATCTCGCTGCGGCAGACTTCGCAGGGCGGCATGGTGTCCTGCCAGGCCGGAGGCCATTGGATCGAGATCGGATAGCTTTCCACCAGAGTCAGGTTGCCGCCATGGGAAACGGTGGACGATTCATGTTCGATGCGGGTTTCCAGGTAGCGATCCACGGTTTCGAGAAAATTCTTGCAGTGAAATGGGGTATGGAATCCGAGAATCGTGCTGCCCAGCATCCCCTGGAGCAACTCCTCCCTCCATGGGCAGATGCCGAAGGATTCGGGGTTCGGCCAGGGGATATGCCAAAACGAGATCACTGTTGCCTTGGGCAACGCTTTTCTGATCATGCGCGGCAGGAGCGCAAAATGGTAATCCTGCACGAGCACAACGGGATCGTCGCTGCTTGATTCCTTTACGACCGCATCGGCGAAGCGCTGATTTATCGCCACGTATTGCTGCCAATCGCTGGAACGGAATATGGGGCGGACATGGGCGATATGGCAGAGGGGCCAGAGTCCTTCATTGGCAAAACCGTAATAATAGCCGGTCTCCTCCTCTTTCGTCAGCCAGATGCGGCGCAGGGTGTACTCAGGGTGGTCAGGGGGAACCGGAACCCGGTCATGGCTGTCAACTGTCTCGTGATCGGCAGTGCCGCTGCCATGGGCGATCCATGTGCCCGAACAGGCCCTCATGACCGGCTCCACTGCGGTGACCAGGCCGCTGGCCGGGCGGTGGATTTCTATTTTTCCCTGTACTTTTGAATGGATATACGGTTCCCGGTTGGAGACGACGATAATCCGTTCACCGGTCAGGTGCTGTTGGAGGAGCCGGCGCAGGGCATCCGGGTTCCAGGTGATGGTTGCGTCGTCGGCAAAGCGTCGTTCGGCGTCGATACTGCGCAGCAGCGCCCGCAGATCTCCCACCAGCGGTTGCAGTTCCGAACTGGCGGCCGGTTGGCTGAAAGGACGGAATATGCCTTCGCCCCGCAGCATCGAGCGCACCCCTTCCACCCAGCCTCTCCAACTGAGATGGGCCACCAGTACGGTTATCAGGGAAACAACCACCCCAAGTACCGCAAAGAGGATGATTACGTACTTCTGGGTATCGGTGCTTCGGCGTTCCACAAAGCTCATGTCATGGACAAGGATGAGTGAGCCGGTTTGTACCCCGGAAAAAAACACGGGACTGGTTGCAACGTGCAGCGACCCTTGGGGGAGCTGCAGTACGAAGCCGGCATTGGCATGGTCTGCCATCAGCGTGGAGCATGTGAGCGCATCGGGAAAGGTGGGGGTCTTATAGAGGAGTTTTCCCTTGCCATTGCAAAATCCCAGGGCAAACAGCCTTTCGTCCTGGATGGCCCGCAGAAAAAGGGCATTGATCTTTGCCCTGTCGCCCTGTACCACCAGTTCGGCCAATGGGTCGTGCAGGGTCCTGGCAATGAGCTGCGAGCGTATGTCCAGGTCTTTTACGAACCAATGCAGCGTCAATTTTCCCACCAGCGGCATCACCGCATAGGCTAGCAGGGCCATGGCGAGCATCAGGGGGATGACGAAACGGAGCGAAAGGCGTATTGAACGGAGCGTAACCATGAAGTCTCCAGACGGTGTTATAGGCAAATCCTGCTCTTATCCTACGAATGCAGCGGTTGTGGGGCGAGATGATCCGCGCCGAGGATGCGGGCCATGTGCCCCATCCCCTCCACAACATGGAAAAACTGTTCGTCCGACAATGCTTCAAGTCCTTTGACCAGCATGGCCTGGGCAACTTCAGGGGCGTTGGCGACCATCTCCTTCCCCAGTTCGGTGAGTTCTATCTCCACAGCCCTGCGGTCTTCCTTTGAACGTGTTCGCGTGACCATGCCCTTGGATTCAAGCCGGTCGAGGATTCCAACCACAGTGGCAGGGTGCAGATACATCTTGTGGGCCAAAGCGGAAACCCTTATGGGCGCTGCTTTTGCCAAGAGCTTCATGGCCCAGAGTTGGGTGCCGGTCAATCCGGTTGTTCTCTCGACATTTTTCGAATATTCGTTGATTGCCTGGAATACGCGCCTCAAATTATCGATGACCTCCGGAATCTCTTCTTTCTTTGCTCCCATACCATCTCCCAAAAAAGTCTTGACAAAACAATTTGCAACACAAATAATTGGTAATGCAAATTATATGTGATTTGCTGCTGTTTCGTCAAGGTTTGATTGTGTTAATTCAATGGTTGTGATACATAATTGACGCAAATAACAGTGAGTTATATCGAAAGTTTTGTTTTGGCAGCGAGTTGTGCTAAATTTCATACACTATGAACAACCTTCCCACCTTCCTTTCTTCCTTGCATGGAGCAAGCGGTGAAGGGGAGTCAACACATTCTATTTCAGTGGATAATCCAAAATGCAGAGAAAATTTGTTGAACAGCTCACCCTTGTAGCCAGTGTTACCAAGTGGACGGCCTATGCCACGATTGTCGGGATTTTAGTCGGGCTGGGTACGTCCGCCTTCCTGGAATCCCTTGCCTGGACCACAAAAATGTTCGGCAGTAATGCCAATTACTTCTACTTCCTGCCGCTGGCCCTGGTGGGCAGCAGTTTTCTGGTTCGCTGGCTGGCGCCGGACGCAGAGGGACACGGTACCGAGAAGGTGATCGAGGCTGTTCATAAACGCATGGGAAGAATCGCTTTCAGGGTGGTTCCGGTAAAGCTTGCGGCAACGGTCCTGACCCTTGCGGTCGGTGGCTCGGCTGGCAAGGAAGGTCCATGCGCCCAGATCGGCGCCGGCCTTGCCTCGGCCTTTGGCGGATTATTGCGACTTGATGACATTGACCGGCGCAAGCTTGTCATCTGCGGCATCAGCGCCGGGTTTGCCACGGTCTTCGGCACCCCCATAGCCGGGGCTCTGTTCGGAGTGGAAGTCCTGGTGCTGGGGCAGTTGTTGTATGACGTACTCTTTCCATCCTTCGTAGCCGGGGTTGTGGGTTATCACGTCGCTACGCTGCTGGGGGTGCAATACAGCCGGGAGGCCGCGCCGTTCATACCGCAAATGACAGGCATCAGCATGCTGGAAATGATCTTGCTTGGCATGTGGTGCGGCCTGGTGGCCTTGTTCCTCATTGAATCGATGAAATTTGCCCATATGGCTTTTGCCCGGCTGAATTGGCATTATTCCCTGAAGGCCTTGCTGGGCGGTGGTCTGCTTGTCTTGATCGGCGCGTTTCTTTCTCCTAGTTACCTGGGGCTGGGGCTCGATACGATTGACCAGGGGCTGAGAGGGAACCTCCTGCCTGTCGGCTCGGTATTCTGGAAGGGTATCGCCACTTCGATCACCCTTGGCTGCGGTGGCAGCGGCGGGGTTGTTACACCGATCTTTTACATCGGTACGGCAGCCGGTAATCTTCTGGCGCGATTCCTCCACGAACCTACTGCGGCTTTCTCGGCAATCGGCATGGTAGCTCTCCTGGCCGGTGCCGCCAATACCCCCATAGCGGCTTCGGTCATGGCCATTGAACTGTTCGGTTCGGCTATTGCTCCCAATGCCGCAGTGGCCTGCATGGTGAGCTTTCTCATCGTTGGTTACCGCAGCATCTATCCGAGCCAGGTTCTGGGCATGCAGAAAAGCACCTCTTTAAAAGTGTCCACCGGCAAAACACTCGCCGAATTCGATCATGCCGATATGGATCGAAGAAGTACGTCACTCCTGGGCTTTATCGAGAAGGGCGTGAACAAGGTGCATCATGTCAAAAAGGGTACAAGGCAGGACAAGCATGACGGCTAAAATCCGGGGCTTACGGATAATCTGACGCGCGGTCACGAGAGTAGTGGCCCCGCTTTACCGATGTGACTCAACAGATACCTAACACTATTCCCACCTGTCCTCCCCATTGAAGGGGAGGAACCTCAAATAATCCCCTTTTCCTTGGCGAGATGGTTTGGCGGGCTGTTCAATGGGCAGCCCCAATACCAGCGATTTCTTTTTAATTAACTCATCAAAGTATCCTTATTCTGGACTGTTACCGGCCTTTGTCGAGTTTGTAACTATCCAGAAATATTATAAAAATTGCTTAATGGGCAGAGTGTGGTAAACTGTCACCCATGCAATAATCGGCACCTATCATGGAGGTATTGTAATGGCTATGGAGGAAAATACAGATAAAGGGATGGTTGTCGGATTTACGAAGGCGGCTGTCTGGCGGCTCGACCTCGGTGCTACTCCAATGGACGGTGGGGGGACAAGTTTTCGGGTCTGGGCGCCCAAGGTTAAAGAACTATCCGTTTTGCTACTTTCCGGGAATGGCGACAGTGTGGTCCGGCTCCAAGAAGATGGTGAGGGCTATTTTGTCGGAACCATCGCCGGGGTAGGGGAGGGGGCCCGCTATTTCTACCAGTTCGATGACGGGACAGCGCGGCCCGATCCCGCATCCCGCTTCCAGCCGGAAGGGGTGCACGGCCCGTCCCAGGTGGTCAACCCAAATAGTTTCCCTTGGACCGACAGCGGATGGCAGGGCATCCCGCTCGACGCATATATCATCTACGAGCTGCACGTTGGAGCCTTCACCAGGGAGGGGACGTTCGATGCGGTCATCGCGCAGCTTGACTACCTGGCGGACCTTGGCGTAACGGCCCTGGAACTGATGCCGGTGGCCCAGTTCCCCGGGGAGAGGAACTGGGGCTACGACGGCGTCAACCCCTTTGCACCCCAGAACAGCTACGGCGGGCCCGACGGGCTGAAGAGACTGATCGACGCCTGTCATTCCAAGGGGCTGGCCGTGGTCCTGGATGTGGTCTACAACCACCTGGGACCGGAAGGCAACTACTTGCACGGCTTTGGTCCCTATTTCACCGACCGCTACCGCACCCCCTGGGGTGATGCGGTCAACTTCGACGGCCCCCACAGCGATCCGGTCCGTCACTACTTCATCTCCAACGCCCTTTACTGGATTACCGAATACCATATCGACGCCCTGCGGCTGGACGCTGTCCACGGCATCTACGATTTCGGCGCCAGGCATATCCTGCAGGAGCTGGCCGGGGCCGTTCATAGCCTGGGCGCGGCACTGGGGCGCCGGGTCTGCGTCATTGCCGAAAGCGACCTGAACGACGTCCGGCTGATCAATCCTCCCGAGTCTGGTGGCCATGGTCTGGATGCCCAGTGGAACGACGACTTTCACCATGCCCTGCGGACTCTCCTCACCGGCGACCAGGCCGGATACTACGGCGATTTCGGCCGGTTTTCCGATCTGGTCAAGGGGTTCATGGAAGGGTTTGTCCTGTCCGGCGGCTATTCCGCCTACAGGAAAAGGCGTCATGGCAGCTCCTCGGCTGGCCATGCCCCCGGCAAATTCGTGGTGTTCTCCCAGAACCATGATCAGGTGGGCAACCGGATGGCCGGCGAACGGCCCGGCGAACATCTCGATGCTCAACAACTCATGCTGGCTGCCGCAACCGTAATGCTTTCCCCCTATGTGCCGCTGCTCTTCATGGGAGAGGAGTATGGGGAAACCGCGCCGTTCCCCTATTTTGTCAGTCACGGGGATAGGGACCTGGTGGAGGCGGTCAGGCAAGGCCGCCAGCAAGAATTCGCCGCCTTCGCGGGCCAGGGAACCCCGCCGGACCCGCAGTCCGAATCCACCTTCCTTTCGGCAAAACTGAACCGGGAACAACGCCACCACGGCAACCACGGTGCCATTTTCAAATTTTATCGCGAACTTATAAGGTTGCGCAAGGAATGTGCCCCCTTTGCCAAGCTCAGCAGAGAGGATATGGAGGTGGTTGTCTGCGAGGAGGAACAGGTGCTGGCTGTCATCCGGAGGTCCGACAGGGGCCAGGTGTTCTGTCTGTTCAACTACAGCGACCAGGCCCGCGTGGTCCAGTCGTCACTGGCATGCGGCACGTTGCGTTTTCTGCTCGACTCCACCGGCAGCAAACCGCCGGACAGTTGCGTAACCGTGTACACCACCCGTCCGGAAACATTCCCGATCCTTGCCCCTTTCAGCGTCATTGTCTATAGAAAGGAATAGTTAATGGAACGATTCCTTTGCATACATGGCCACTTCTACCAGCCACCCCGCGAAAACCCCTGGCTGGAGGCCGTCGAGATCCAGGACTCGGCCTATCCCTATCATGACTGGAATGAACGGATAACCGCCGAATGTTATGCCCCCAACACCGCCTCCCGCAACCTGGATGGTGAAGGGCGCATCATGGGGATCATCAGCAACTATGCCCGCATCAGCTTCAATTTCGGCCCAACCCTGCTTTCCTGGATGGAAAAATCTTCGCCGGAAACCTACCGGGCCATACTGGCGGCGGACCAACAGAGCATTGCCTGGCGTTCCGGCCACGGGGCCGCCATGGCCCAGGTATACAACCATATCATCATGCCCCTGGCCAGTCTGCGAGACAAGCGGACCCAGGTGCATTGGGGCATAAGGGATTTCGAGCACCGCTTCCAGCGCTTTCCCGAGGGGATGTGGCTGGCGGAGACCGCGGTGGATATCGAAACCCTGGAAGTGCTTGCCGAGGCGGGTATTCGCTTCACCGTACTTGCCCCCCGCCAGGCGGGACGGGTCAGGCGGATCGGCTCCGGTGTGTGGCATGACGTCAGCGGCTCCCGTATCGATCCTTCGCGGGCCTATCTCTGCCGCCTTCCCTCCGGGCGGAGCATTTCCCTATTCTTTTACGATGGCCCTATTTCACAGGCTGTGGCCTTCGAGAAGCTGCTGGTCAGCGGAGAACAGTTCGCCGCCCGTCTGCTGTCCGGTTTTTCAAACCACCGCAGGCATTCTCAACTGGTGCACATTGCCACCGATGGCGAGACCTACGGCCATCACCATGCATTCGGCGAGATGGCCCTGGGACATGCCCTGAATCACATCGAAGGAAACGGCCTGGCGCGGTTGACCAACTATGGAGAATATCTTGAGTTGCATCCGGCCAGGCATGAAGTCCAGATCATTGAAAACAGCTCCTGGAGCTGCATACACGGCATCGAGCGCTGGAGAGGCGACTGTGGTTGCAACTCGGGCGGCAACAACGGCTGGAACCAGCAATGGCGGCGGCCGTTGCGGGACTCCCTGGATTGGCTCGGGGACCGATTGGCCGCCTGTTATGAGGGGGACCTGGCAGCTTACCTGAAAGACCCATGGCAAGCGCGCAATGAATATATCGATGTCATGCTGGACCGCTCCGAGGAAAATGTCGCCGCCTTTCTGCTCAGGCACTCCCTGCGCCCTTTGGATGAAGACGCAACCGTAACCGTACTCTGTCTGCTGGAGATGCAGCGCCATGCCCTGCTGATGTACACCAGCTGCGGTTGGTTTTTTGATGAGCTTTCCGGGCTGGAAACGGTGCAGATCCTCCAGTATGCCGGCCGGGCAATGCAGTTGGCTGAGAGATACTGCCTTCAGGGCATCGAGGAGGCCTTTCTGGAAAGGTTGGCCCTGGCCGGGAGCAACCTGCCGGAACATGAGAGCGGAGCCGACATTTACGTCAAGTTCGTCAAGCCCGCCATGATCAACCTGATCAAGGTTGGCGCCCACTACGCAGTCAGCTCAGTATTCGAGGAATACGGCGAAGAAGCCGAGATTTTCAGTTATCGAGCCTTCAGGGAAGATTTGCTGCAGTCCCGTTCGGGCCAGATGATGCTGGCCGTGGGCAGGGTATTCATCCGTTCCGCCATCACCCGCAAAGCGGATTGGATAAGTTTCTGCAACCTGTACTTCGGCGGCCATGCCTTGAATTGCGGTGTCCGTTCCTTTCTCGGCGAGGAGGCCTACCTGACCATGAAGGATGAGGTCGTATCCGCTTTCAAAGAAGGCGATTTTGCCGCGATTGTCAGGTTGATGGACCTCCATTTCGGCATGCACAACTACTCCCTCAAAGACCTGTTTCGGGACGAACAGCGCCATGTCCTGCAACTGATCATCGCCGGCACGCTCCAGGAGTTCGAGGACAAGTTCATAACTCTCTACGAAAAGAGCAGAAGCCTCATGGGCTTTTTGAGGGAGACCGGCATGCCGGTCCCGCACCGTTTCATGACCACTGCCGAGACGGCCCTCAATCTCAGGCTGCAGAGCATGTTCACCGCCGATACGGTAGATGTCTCCATGCTCAGGGAAGTGGTTGACGAGATCAGGAGCTGGAATGTCGGCGTGGACGACGTGGCCCTGGAGTTTATCATCCGCCGCAGGCTGGAAGGGGCCATGGAGGACCTGATGGCCGAGCCAGAGAATATCGAGTTGATGACCGCGCTTCACCTCTTGGTGGAAGCCATAGCGTCGCTTCCCATCGGTGTCAATTTATGGCAGACCCAGAACATGTACTGGGTCATGCTGCAATCCAGGGCGGCCGAGCTTCGCTGCTGCGAAACAGGGGCGTGCACTCCGGGTTCATGGAGTGAGGCGATCATAAATTTGGGACAGCAGCTCTATTTTAACGTGCCGTCTGTGCTGTCGGCGGCCAAGGGAGCCATATGAACGCAAAGGGCCTCAGGATTCCGGTATCGACCTACCGGTTGCAGTTCAATTCGCACTTTCGCTTCAACGATGCCAGGGAGATCGTCCCCTATCTGCATCGTCTCGGCATCAGCGATATTTACGCCTCACCCTATTTCAAGGCCAGCGAGGGCAGCCTTCATGGTTACGACATCCTGGATCAGAATAGCCTGAATCCGGAGATCGGCACCGAGGTCGAATACAATGAGCTGGTCAACGAGCTTGATGCACGGGATATGGGCCAGATCCTGGACATCGTTCCCAACCACATGTGCATCGAGGGGCAAGGGAACGCCTTTTGGATGGATGTGCTGGAAAACGGACCAAGTTCCACCTATGCGAGTTTTTTCGATATCGACTGGCATCCGGTCAAGAAAGAGCTGGAAAACAAGATCCTGATCCCCATCCTGGGCGACCAGTACGGTACGGTGCTGGAGAACGGGGAGCTGCGGCTCTCCTTTGAAGAAGGCTCTTTTTACATCAACTATTACGACCACAAACTGCCGATCATTCCAAAGACCTACAGCAATATCCTGATGTTGCGCATTATGGATCTGGAACGCGAACTCGGCGCCGATGACCCCCGTTATCAGGAGCTCATGAGCATCATCACCGCACTCAGGCACCTGCCCACTATCACGGAGCAGAACCGTGAACTGATTGCCGAGCGCTACCGGGAAAAAGAGGTCGTCAAGCGGCGGCTCTGGAATCTTCATCAGAACAGCAGCGTAATCCGGGAATTCATCGAGGGCAATGTGGCTGCCTTCAACGGGACCAAGGGGGATCATGGCAGTTTCGACTTGCTGGACGCGCTCCTGCGGGAGCAGGTCTATCGCATCTCCCACTGGCGCGTCGCCACCGAGGAGATCAACTACCGGAGGTTCTTCGACATCAATTCACTGGGCGCCATCAGGATGGAAGACCCGGCTGTCTTTGAAGAGACGCACCGCCTGGTCTTCTCGCTGGTGGCGGAAGGCAGGATCAGCGGCCTGCGCATCGACCACGCCGATGGGTTGCGGGACCCTGAGGACTATCTGCGGCGGCTGCAGGAGGCCTGCTTCATCCGGATGTACGGCAGCTCCCAGGAAGCGCCCCAAGGTGAGGGGAACGAAGCGGGCGACGCTGACGCGGTCGCTGCTGCCAGGGAAAAGTATGCCCGGATCGTGGAGTCGAATCCGTCGTACAAACCGTTCTTCATCCTCGGCGAAAAGATCCTTCTCAAATCGGAAAAATTGCCGGAAACCTGGCCCGTATTCAGTACCACCGGCTACGATTTTGCCAATCAGGTGAACGGGGTGTTTGTGGATACCGCCAACGCCAGAGTGTTCGAGACGCTCTACACCCGTTTCATGCAACACCGCATCGACTACCCGGATGTGGTGTACCAGAAGAAGAAACTTGTCATGCAGGTGTCCATGTCCAGCGAGATCAATACGCTGGGACACTACCTGAACCGGATCTCCGAGCAGAACCGGCATACGCGGGATTTCACCCTGAACAGCCTGATCAAGTCCATAGTGGAGGTGATTGCCTGCTTTCCGGTGTACCGGACCTATATCAGCAGCTTTGAGGTGACGGAACGGGACCGCCAGTACATCGAACTGGCCATCGGCCGGGCAAAGCGGCAGAACCCGGCCACCAGCCCATCGGTCTTTGATTTCATCCGGGATGTCCTCCTGCTTCGTATTCCCGAGGCCATGTTCGATGACCACAACCAGGCGTGGCTCGATTTTGTCGAGCGGTTTCAGCAGATCACCGGCCCGGTCATGGCCAAAGGGGTCGAAGACACGGCCTTTTACGTCTACAACCGTCTCGTGTCCCTGAACGAGGTGGGTGGCAGCCCGGAGCGGTTCGGCATCAGCCTCGAAGCCTTCCACGGCCAGAACATCGAGCGGTGCAAGAGCCGTCCCCTGGCCATGCTGGCCACATCCACCCATGACACCAAGCGGAGCGAGGATGTCCGGGCCAGGATCAACGTGCTCACCGAATTCCCGGATCTCTGGCGGGAGGGGCTTTCCCGCTGGAGCCGCCAGAACCGCAAACTCAAGATGGTCGTGGACGGCAAGCCGGCACCCAGCCGCAATGAGGAGTACCTGCTCTACCAGGCGCTGGTCGGTACCTGGCCATTTTGCTTGCCCCATGAAGAGGAATTTGCGGAATTCCGTTCCAGGATCAAGGAATACATGCTGAAGGCCATGCGTGAGGCCAAGGTGCATACGAGCTGGATCAGCCCCAATTTAATGCATGAAGATGCGGTGATGTATTTCATCGACTCGATCCTCAAAGACTCCGGCCACAATAGTTTTCTGCGCGATTTTGCCTCGTTTCAGCGTTTGACCGCTGCCTGCGGGATGTTCAATTCCCTTTCCCAGACCCTGCTCAAGATTACCTCGCCCGGTATCCCGGATTTCTACCAGGGCAACGAGTTGTGGGACTTCAGCCTGGTGGACCCCGACAATCGCCGCCTGGTCGATTATCGCCTGAGAACAAGGCTGCTGGATGAGCTGCTGCGCAAGGAAGCGCTCGAAGGTCCGCTGGAAACGGCCAAAGAGGTTGTCGCCTCCGGTCGCCGCGACGGCCGCATAAAGATGTACCTGACCTGCAAGGCGCTCAATTTCCGGCAAGCAAACCGCGATTTGTTCGAGACCGGAAGGTATCTGCCACTGACGGTGGAAGGCGCCGGTCAGGATCAGGTCTGCGCCTTTGAACGCTCAGTCAACGACAGCTCGGTCCTGGTTGTGGCGCCGCGTTTCTTTTCCAGGCTGATCGCTACCCCCGATGTCCTCCCTTTCGGCGGCAGCGTCTGGGGCGACACCCTCCTGCTGCTCCCCTTCGATCCTCCGGGAACACGTTATCGCAATATCTTCACCAACGAAGAGCTTACCGTGGCACTGCAAGACGGCCGGACCGTTCTGCAGCTTGCCGATATCCTCGTCTCCTTTCCGGTTGCCCTGATGGAACGTATCACCGGCAACTCCTGATACCCATAATCCCGGATGCTCCTTGACATTGCCGTCTGTACGGGTATATGTGTATTAGTTGTTTTTAATACAGTGCCCCGGGGGACGGATGGGATACCGGACGAAGGTTCAAAGAGCCGCTTGGTCAGCGCAGAAGCTGATGGAGCGGCTTTTTTGCCGCCTGCCGGTACTTCTCTGAAATTGTTTGGGAAATTCAAAGCATGGCTGTTTGCGGGTTTCAGCCCAACAAAGGGTAAGGCAACCTTCCGGTTTTTGGTGAGGCCGCACCGGGTTGCCCACAGCGTTGTCAAGCAATAGAAGGTGTCATTATGCCTGCGGATCGCCCTGGCATCGAGGAATGCAAATCTCTTGGCAAACAGCGGATGCAAGAACTTCGCGAACTCCAAACGCACCACTCCGATGACTTTTTTTCACGTCTTGAGGCACTTTCCTGGATAAGCATCAAAGAGGTGATCGATCACCCATTCACAAAGCCGGAGACATTTCATTTAGTTCTGTTGGAGCTGTTTGAACTGTTGCAAGAGGTGGTCATCAATCAACGCGGACCGGCCTTTCTTGGTTACTTTCGGCACATTGAACTGAATTTCTCACTACGCGTCCAAGCAAGCTATGACCCGGAACAACGGGTAGTGCGTCTGAATCTGGGTTCCCTGCTCTTTGTCAATGAACTTGGAGCCACCTATCAATGGCTCTATTCACTATTGACGGAACAAAATTTTCCCATCACTTCGGATGACATCACGCGACTCGTGGTTCCAGCACCCGTCATAAATGAATTCACAGCACTATACCACGCTGGGGAGGACGGGCTGCCGGTCAGTGGGCAACACGGATTGAATCATCCAATCGGGCTGACAATCCTCCGTTTTGTCCTCGCGCACGAATTCGGACACCTCATATACTTTGCCGAATCTCAAACTGTTCGAACTTTTTGGGAAAATAATGCGGAATCGGATTTTCAGGATGTAATAGAACACCTCGTGCAGAGCCATCAGCTGAGTGTAAGGGGGACAATGCCCGATGAGGAGATCATGGCCAGATGGACCAAGGAATTTGTGGCGGATGGCGTGGCTTTTTACACCCTGTTGAAATGGCCTGCAATTGGTCACATTGAATGTCGTCTTGCCTATCCCTTGTTGCAGATGGCGATAGAGGTATTCTTTCTTACACTTGCCACGGTCTACCATGGGGATGTGGGCACGGATACCCACCCACCTCCCACCATTCGCTCATATACCATCCGCGCAGGGCAGCGCAAGTTGTGCCATCTCGGTTGGGGGGAGTTTTTCGCTCAGGATTGGAACATTGGCTGGTTTGTCAGCGAACTGCTCGTCAAAATTGTAAAGACAATCAAAAATAAGGAGGAAAGCCATGAGCCCTACCGGGGAAACGATTGACATCGAACATTTTAACAGCCAGGTCGCCTCGCTAACTGACAAACTTTTAACGGTTTACTCAGGATATGAAATGCCGAAAGCCCGTTGCCTTGGATTCCTTTCGGTAGATGAAAAACAACAGGTCGTCGATGAGGTGCTCAATCAGATCTACCATGATGCGACCAAGAAGGGCGGGGTATCTCTGGGGGCAGCGGAGGAAATTCGTACGGCAGCGCTCGACGTGAAATCGGCACTTAAAGAACATCCGACAAGGTCGGCGATATGCCGCGCCTTGCGTGCTTGCACAGGGAAAAGCAACCGGGAAACGGTTCTTGAAGTGACCAAAATCTGCTTGCCATTGGCAATCGCAGGGCAGATCGCATTGCCTGTTTCCGCCCTTGTGTGGGCGATTCTGGGGCTTGCCGTGGCCTCTATCGGAACAAGCATGATTTGCGGAGAAGAGCCGTAAGCACTCTCCCCATTCCATACTCAAAAGGGCCGGAATTCGAAATCCAGACATGCCATTGCTGTATTAATCGCCGCCCAGTTCAGGACCAACCCGATTAGGCGTTGCGCCCCGCAATGGTGACAGTGAAGCAGAAATTGCCACAACACGGAAAGGATGACAAATGAGACCATTGCGAACCACAGACTTCCGATTGATTCTAATCCTGCTGGTAACCGCCTTTATCCTCCCGGGATGCACGGGTGTCCTCACATCGTCCCAGGTAAAAGAGGTGGCAACCTTTGCCGATGCCGCAAAGGCTTATGTGGCTTTCCCCGGAGCTGTCATCAGGAGCCACGGCCAGCTTCGGGCAAGCGAGAAAATCCTCCAGGCCTCAACCTTCACAAACGGCGATGCAGCCCTGCGTCAAGTCGATGATGCCGTAAATATCCGTCACGGGCTTGATCAGAGTGCAACGGCCGCCGACAGCGCTCTAGGAGTCCTTAACGATTACGCGGCGCTACTCGTGACACTGACCGCAGACACATACACCAACGATCTCCAGGGAAGCGCCGAAACCCTGGGAAGTTCAATAGACAGTGGGATCGCTCGGTACAATGATCTTCGGAAGACAAATCTGGATAGCTTCGGAGCCCTTGTCGCCGCAGGCGTGCGAGGAGCCGGAGGGATTTACATCCGCCATAGGCAGGCAGAAGCGCTGAAAAAAGCGGTTATCTCGGCTGACCCGGTAATCGATGCGATGATCAGCGAAGTGGAAAAACTTCTCGCACTCTACCTGTCGCCGGATGATCTCAAAGACCTGAAACTGACAATCATCGGCCCAGGCACCCCGCCCGAAACTCTCAACCTGATCCGCAACGTGGCTACCGACCTGCGGGACACCTACAAACGAATTGCCGACAACTCCGGAGGGAAGCAGTGTGTCGAAGCGGCTCTCTTAACAGCTGACGGACTGACAAGTGCGGACAATACCATACAACTGGCCGTGAAGGCGCTCCAGGCCGCCGAGACATACCGCATGGCCCACAGGAAGCTGGCCGAGAACGTTACGCGGCGGCAATGGCTCCGTAACTCCATAGACCAGGTAAAGGCCCTGGTCGTCGAAGTGAACGCCGCCAATAAGACCAAGAAAAAGATCGAGGCACAATAGAGTATCAAGGGGGATATCATGGCAAATACCGAAAGAATGCTTGCACTGCAGAATGTCCGCGAAGCCAAAAAAGCCATAAACGAAGCTCGTTCGCTGAAAGGTCTCGACCCGGAACAGTCAGAGCTTCTCGAAAACCTTTACGTCGATCTGGACTGTCAGGAAGATACCCTCATCAAGGAGGCAATCGACGATAAGATTAACGATCTTCGGGCCGCTGGAACAAGGCTGGAGGAAGCAGCCAAGAAAATTTCGAAGGACATAGATAAACTGAAAAAGGTGTCCGAATTGGTCGAAAAAACGGCAAAAGCAATAAAGATACTTGTCAACATTGCGTCAAATGCCGGCAAGCTTGGTCTGACCTAGCCAGATTCATTCGGGCTGTTCGGAAGGCCATTTACAGAAATCCGATCTCAAGGAGGAAATATGATGAAGCAAACAGTCATCCTGATTGTGGGGCTTCTATTTCTTTCAGGATGTACCATTGCAACCTACAAGGGAGGGATCGAACCAATTTATCCCGGAGTCCGCTCGCTGGGCAAATCCTATGAAACTGTTGATACCCTCACTCCGACTTTTCGCTGGAAATCCGATGCGGCGCCTACCTGCACCTATGACTTTTCGATTTGGGACGTGGGAGACACGGTGCCGGACGGACCATACGTTTTCAGGCTGATGCGCGGCCCTGCCTTGTACTACAAGGAAGCCCTGACCAAGCCGGAGCATACCGTGGAATTGTCTCTCGGTCCGGATTCTAGTTACTTTTGGTCCGTACGATTGCGCTGCAATGGCACAGTATCCCCGTGGGCCACCTATGATTATAACCAGTGGCTTGGCATAGCCGCTTCCGAGGGGAAAAATTGGCCCTTCGGCTTTAAAACTCCGAACGTCGATGCCAAATAAAACAGGGCTGTGATGGCCTGGGATTACAACTAATCGTGTTGCCATGGGCGGATGTCACCAAGCACTTCTTTTTTGGCACTAATCCGCATGTGGAAGAGAGTAATGTCAAGGCTGGAGGACGAGCATGGATATGAAGATGACACATACCGTAAGGCTTATGCTGGCAATTGTTTTCATTGTCACCGCAGGTGGCTGTGCCAGCCTGAACCCGGATAATTTCCTGCCGAAATCCATGGCGCCGCTTGACAATGGGCAGCGCTTTGCCGGTTCCGTCAATGTGCAGGCCAACGTGCCTGCAATCAGCGAAGGCAAGCCGGGCCTGTTCGGTAACGACAATGTGCCGGTGGTACGGGAGGCGCTTCCCATAACGCAACGAGGCAAGGTCGCATTGTACCGTAGCGGAGCCTTGAAAGAGGCATTGGAAAAGGCGATTGGGCGGAATGAGCTGTTCCAGCGGATCGAGCCGGTGTCTGCCGATTACGTCCTCGATGTTTGGCTCGTCAATGCCATTAGCGAAATCAAAACTTTCGGGGAAGGATACATCATCGATGTGAACGCCATCTGGAGGCTGACCCGGGTCAAGGATAGCAAGGTTCTTTTGTGCAGTTTTGTCAATGGCCACGGCGCATCGCGCGCGTTCGGCTCCAACGCTGCTGTGGCCGCATTGGAGATGGCAACGCGTGGCATGGTGCAAAGTGGCTTGACTAAACTGGCAGACCGCTCGGCAGAACATCTCGATGCCATGGCAGCGGCGGGCAATCGGCCCAGCATGGGGCCGGCGGTGCCGGAGGGCTTTGCCCGATGGTCCGGCAGTGTCAGGCAGAATTGGCCGAAACTCCGCATGGGCCAGACCATTGCCGAAGTTGAGGCAGTTATCGGTCCGGTTATGATGAGTGGCGCCATCACCAATAGTTTTACGAGGCGTTACACGCAGGAATACGAGACCGGCATCTACACGCTGGCTTTCATCAACGGCAAGTTGTCTCGCTGGGAACTGCACTGACCTGGATTGGCCACGGTACTGCGTTGCAGCCGTAGGCCACTGCTGTAACTGATTGGGATGTTTCGGTATCCGTTTTTTGCCGAATTAATTGACAGTGCCGTCTGTGCGGGTGTATGTGTGTGAACAGTTTTTCATGCAGTGCCGGGAGGGATGGATGGTATGCCGGATGCAGGTTCACATGAGCCGCTTGATCAGCGTGGAAGCTGATGGAGCGGCTTTTTTTGTTGCCGGTTTGGGACTCCTCGAACAGGTCAGGAAAATTGAGCAAAAGTTACCGATATAGGTAACAGGTTACCTATATGTGGAAACCGTTGATTAATGAGTTGAATCACAAAACAGAGAGAAAAAGGAAATCATGAAACCTATAAACATCACCAACGCCTACTACATCAAGCTTGGCAAGAATGGCTTATGGGAAGAATCCAGCATCTCTGAGTCCAAGTTAAGAATAGGTTGGAAACATCAGGAAGTATCACATATCAACTCCGGTAATTGGGAGCATATCCGAGAAGAACTGGAACAAGAATTATCGGATAAAGGAGCCGTTACCAGAGACTTAAATGCATTGCGAATCATTTGTGAATCAACATCGGACGATGTTTGGATAACATTCTCACGATCAAGAATGTGGTGGTGCAGAGTTGGCTCTCCAGTAATCGGCAACGATTTGGTTTCCAAATTCCGAAAACTAAAAGGGCGATGGTCCGATGAAGATATTCACGGTAATCAACTTCTCATCAATCGACTTCCAGGTGGGTTGTCGAAAACCCAAGGATTTCGAGGGACAGTATGTCGAGTCGGAGACATTGATGCGCTCCGTAGGCTCCTAAATAACGAGCCAATTCCAGAATACCAAGAAATTGAAGAATCAAGAAAGTTGCTAAACAGAAGTGTGGAGAAAGGCCTGCGAAATCTTCATTGGAAAGACTTTGAAACATTTGTGGATTTACTGTTCAGGGCATCTGGCTGGCGTCGGCTTTCAATGCTGGGTGAGAACATGAAGTTTGCCGATCTTGAACTTGAAGATGCCATAACAGGTGATTGTTATCAGGTCCAGATCAAGTCTGAAGCAACATTGTCAGATTTCGAAAAATATTCAGCAGAATTCGACAACGAAGGGTATCGAAAGCTCTATTTCGTTGTCCATAGTCCAAGCAGCAACCTCAAGCGTATTAAGGAACATCGGCCAGATGTAGAGTTGATATTGCCAAATAGACTTTCCGAGATGGCAGTCAACTTGGGGTTGGTCGAGTGGTTAATGTGTCATATTAAATAAGTTTCAACCATCGGCAAGACCCGTCGAGGGCGGGTCAACCTCAGCCCCGTTGATGACACAATAAGGAAAAAACAGAATGGGAAACATTGCTGAGGATTTCCTCAAGGAAGTTCTTAAATTTATCTTTGCCGTCATCCTTGGTTGGTTCTTATTTTGGACAGGAGAGGCAATTATAACCCTTCTTTCATTTGGCCTTCATCGCCCAAGATGGCGTGGATACTCAGGCACAGGTGCTTTGAAATGGGTATTCTCTGAAGCAGCATTGGTTTTCGTAGGTTTCGCATTTTGGCTTGTAAGTTTTCCACTAGCGTACAATCTGTTAACAAAGGCATAGAATCGGAAAACATGACAAAAACAATAAAAGCTATAACAATAATTGACGGGGCGATTTTTGCGGTAATGGCGGGAGTTGCTGCGATAACAAGTGCGAGATATGGAACTCTCTTGTTGTGGTCAGGGGTTGTGGTTGCATTTGTCGGAGGAATGTGTGCTGTCGGGTCTGTCAACGTGGCAGGAGAAGAATACAACCTGAAGTTTGACCAGAAGATTCCACAACTGAATTACCACCGAACAGACGACAAACTAAAAGAAATAGAGAAAAGTTATAATTTCGGTGTCCTGATGACAATTGCCGGTGCCGTAGCGATTGCGGCTGGTCTGATTCTAAACAAAATCATTACAGGCGAGATCTAACATGGCCATAGACTCCGACTCCCTTCGGTCGCGGGTCATGGCCAGCCCAGATAAATTTATTTCTGTTTGTCGCTAAAACTCAGCTGAAATTTATGCGTCGGCGGTGAACGTTATGGATGCGTGGACGGGGCTTGCCCCTGAAGAAAGGATTGCTCATGGCCAATGAACAAGAATTACTAGAGGGTTACCTGCAGCACGTTGGACTCAAGCAATTTGCACAGGTGTTTCAAAATAACGGTGTTACCTCGCTAAAACTGCTCAAGATGCTGGGCACGCCAGTTGGCAAGGATGTCAGGGAAAAAATCAAAAAGGAGATCAGTCAAGGCGACGGAAGCACTCCGGTCAAACGGCCAAAGTCACCGCTCGGTGCGAATCAGGTCGATATTATTTCTGCCGACGATGTGCAGGCGTGGATGGAGGCGCAGGACAAATCGACCCCTAAAATTGTAAGTAAAGATCCTGAAGCGCAGGCTAAGGCTGAAAAGTTGACCGCAGCTATCAAGGAAGTTCAGGAGCTGCGGGAGAAAATCGAAAAAACAGCGGGGGAGGATCGCAAGGCGATAGCCGATAGCGTCAATAAAGATCTCAATGCTGCGGTGGCTCGCTTTCGCGAGGAGCGCCTTGGCGAATTCCCTTCGGTGAAATTGGATATCGACAACCTTTCGCTGATGCTCAAGGACACCGAGGCCGCATTGCAGCGTACGAGTAAGATGACGTTAGAGGCGGTGAGCAAAGTCGAGTTATCTGCCGAAGATCTCATCTATGCAAATCAAATGTTGCGCGGACGATATGTCGATGCAAATGGTGCAATCGAGGCTCCTGGCGGTGTCTTGCTCGCCTTGCCCAAGCGCTGTTCGAACGCCGAGTTGTTTGGGCCCGGACAGGAAATGTGTGATATCGCATTTTCCTACCGAAGCGAAGCGGCGATGATGAAAGGCCAGCGCGCGCTGGAGATACATGGTTCCTCGCTGGCCACGGCCACTGAAGCGCACGGGGCCGCATTCATGGGAACGGGTGTGGGTGCAATGAGCTGCGCTGTACGTTATGCCCAGGCGTATGAAGAGCGAACCGATACCTTCGAAGGCAACAGCGGCACGTGCGTTACCGAAATTCAGACACGCTACCACTGGTCGCCGCTTCGTCAGATCGTATTTTCAACAAACCAGTTTGAACTTAGCAGTCTGGCGATGGCAGAGCTGCGCCGTATTCTGAATATTCCAGAAGACATGGAGGCATCACGTCGAGCCGCAGTGAAGGAGTTTATGCGTGCGTTTGGCAGTCATGCGTTTGGGCGCATTACCTTGGGGGGCTGGTACAAATACACCGCGAAATCGACGGCGCGTACTAAGGAAAACCGTAGCACCCTTGAAAAAGTGGTTGCATCGGGCATGAATTGGGCGGTTGCCATGTCGGCCTCCTATGTGGGGCTCGGTGGGGCTGGCAAGGTTGCCACCAGTGTTACCGGCACGAAAGCGGAAACCTCTGTCAATGGTCGCGAGTTGCATTACAAGGAAGGCGAATACGAGGTAAGCATCACTACCACTGTGTTAGGGGGTGTGGATGGCTTGCCGCGCGAGGAGTGGCTTGGGTCGCTACAGTACGCACCGCAATGGCGGGTGATTCAACGCGAAGCCCCATGTCCGGTCTGGAAAATTATCGAGCGGACCAGTGACGCCAAGCTGGGAGTGACCGATGTTGGACCGATCACAGAGGATAAAGACAAGGACAAAGACAGCTGCGTTAAAACCTCCGTGCTTGCGAAGCTGTTTGAAGAGGTATGGGTTCAGGATATTTTTAAACCCTCATTCTACTCCGGTACTGCTAATCCCATCGCTGCAAAAGCGAAAACCGTTCATGAGCTTGAACACGCGGTGGCCGAATGGCTTCGGGGGCCTCGCCTGATCTGGTCTGAAGAGCGGGTCGATGACAGCCTCGGTGCATTGCCACAGAAGGCGAAAGATGTTGAAGCACCCGCCTTGGTCGTTTTTGACAATCAGCTTCACTGTTATGGTGTCCGCGATCACAGCCTGTTTGGCGCAATGTTCACCGGATCGCGGTGGATCGCGAAGAATAACATTGTGTTCGGTGGTGGCCAGGTTAACACCCTGTTGAAAATGTCAGTGGTCGAAAACCCTAGTAATCACGAGCTGTATTTTGCCGCTCAAGCAGGCAGTTTTTCTGACGGCGAGCTGCACATGCTCATGCTTGACGATAAGGTGGATCACGCGAATAAACCTGCGGCGACTTTGTATAATGAGCCGCAAGCGTTGGCAGCGTTTTGCGGCGGTCTCTACGTGTTCACTAGCATCAAGGGGCTTCATTGTCAGCGCCTTGGACCACCAACGCAGGAGGCGCCGGTCACAATAGTTTCTGACATAACGAAACTGAATAGCATCGCTGCCGTTGCTTTCAAGGAAAAGCTCTATGCTATTTATCAGCCGGACGGCGACGTAAAACTCTATCTCACAACCTGGACCGGGGAAGGGAGCTGGACGCCGGCGATGACTATGCCAACGGAGGCCGTGGCAGGTAATGTTGCTCTTTCAGTGTTTGGGGATCAACTCTATTGCGTGTATGGCACACCCTATATCGGCGCGCCGCTATTTGTCATATCAACAGTCGACGGTGTAAATTGGAGTCGACCCACTCCAATCGGCGGCGAACACGGCTATACTGATTCTCATTTGGCGAGTTTCGGCTCGCATCCGGCTCTCGTGACATTTTCAGATCAAGCCGGGCCAAAGCTTTATTGCTTTTATTATCGCGATTCGGATAAGCGGTTGTGTTATCGGGTTGCCGAGATGCTGGTCGTATGATCGAGGAGGATGGATGAAGTTCAACTTCCATTTCCCATTTTTTATGAAGCGGAAAGATCAAGCGGGGGGGCAAGCTAACCACATGAAATATCAAAGCAAATAAGCAATATTGGCCCTATTTATGGCCTTAAAATCACGTTTTGCCGGTAAAAAGAGGCTTCTAAGAATGGCAAGAGCAAACCGACATCATATTCCAGGGCAAGTACCCACCGTTGCCACAAAAAGGAATTTCTCCTTAAATTCGCCAGGGACAGGCGACGCTGGCATTCCTGGCTTTTTGAAGCCAAGAAGCGTTTTGGCTTGAGAATACTCAACTATGTGGTCACATCCAATCATATTCACCTGCTGGTGGTCGATAGTGGGCCGGACATCATCCCAAAGAGCCTTCAACTGATAGCCGGGAGAACCGCTCAGGAATTCAATCAACGCAAGGAGCGAAAAGGAGCCTCCTGGGAAGATCGCTATCACGCTACTGCTGTTGAGCAAAATGAACATCTGATTCGCTACTTTGTTTATATCGATCTCAACATGGTCCGTGCCGGTGTGGTAAGCCACCCTTCAGAATGGGAAATGAGCGGCTTTAACGAAATTCAGAATCCGCCCGAGCGGTATGGTGTGATTGACATGCCCGCTTTACGGAACTATTGCGGATTTCCGGCCCACGAGCAATTTGCAGAGCAGCATCGGCAGTGGGTTCAAAAGGCAATCAGCAAGGGCAAAGGTCAGCGTGAAAGTTGCTGGACGGAGAGCATTGCTGTTGGCGGCATTGGCTTTGTTGAAGAGACAAAATCCAGGCTTGGTATTATGGGAATGGGGAGAAGAATCGAAGAGCAAGAAGCTGGTCGATGTGTGTTGAGAGAGGAATTTGAACCTATATAGTACCGTTTTTGACCCTGAAAATGGGCGTTTAAGCCTCAATAACAGCTATTTTGGGATATTTTACCTGCAGATTCAGTGGGTTAGTCTGGTCCGACCCCGAGCAGCCCCGACTTGAATGGGACGGCAGAGGGAACGGTATAGTTTCTAAGCCGTGAAGGAGATACCTCCCTATTGTCGGGGCTATCGCAACTACCGCAATATGAGCTTTGATAGGACGTTTGGTGCAGGACTCTTTCCTGACCCAGCTGTTGGAAATAAAGTCAGAACGGATAAGATGCTGAGATAGATTCATCAAAGAAAACGACCCAAAATCGGCGTGGCACTATTTTGCCCATTGACTGACTGGGGCCTTATAAGAGTTATGTGAATAAAATCACAAAGAAAGGAATATGATGTCAGCTCCCGATTTTATTTCAGGTAACGGAGAGGTGATCCTGAAGGATAAATTCGTATCCGTGCGCCTTGTTGGGGCTGCGTTAGAAAAAAAGTTCCGCCTCAAGATAATCGAAGAGTCCCCCAAATTCATTAAATTCAAGATTGTGCGATTTGCCAGAATCTACGGTGCTCCTGTATTCTGGCCAAGCGCATCGCTATCTATTGCCATAAACAACGAAAATGACAGCATCAACTACAAGTTTTATTGGCCCGACTACTATATGCTTTTGCTGCTGGTGGGCCTTGTCCTATTCGTCCCAGGGATAAAAACCTTAAAGGAAGATTTTCTCTTTCCATTGATAACAGTAATTTTCTGGGCAGGAATCATTTTCCTAGATACGAAATATGTTTCATCCAAGGTTCGTAAAACTCTACTAAAATTGAGCAGCACATAACAAGGGGGTGGTTCTGATGCCGCAAAAGACGCGGCCCCGCACACCCCCAGAACCGTTGGCAAGAAGCCAAATGTTCATCCGAAAGGCGAAAATATGCATGAGAAGTTAGTATCGCTAATTGTTTTCCCAATTGTTGGTGTCGCTGTCATCCTGGTCTCGGGCAAATTTGCGTGGAAAGCGAAGCAAATCAGAGTAATAGATGATGTGCGACTCATCTCTTCTAAAGACACAACTGGATGGATGTGCTTTAGTCATTTCATAAACGGAATTTTGATATTTTTTTTAGTGCTTTGGAGTCGTGTTAGTGAAATAGGCCAGCCATTAATGTTACTTTTTGCTGTGTTGCTCATCGCCAATGTTTTTCTCAACTTCAAATTCAAGTATACGATGGTCGCCATAAACAATGATAAATTGCTTATAAGCGGTTTTTTTCGCAAATTAGCTATAAGTGTATCTGAGATAGAGTCTATCAGTCAGGATTTCATAAAAGTCACTACGCCGCGAATACGAATATTTTTCAAGCATAAGACACCTTTCGGAGAGAGTGTTATTTTTATACCTGTCAATGAGCACGTCGAACATGATTTAAGGTCTTTAATGCATGAAAAGAAAGCCGAATGACACGTGCCAACCACTCGTCGGCACGGCCTCCGCTACGCTCCGCCAGTGCGCCCAGGTCCGTTGAGACTTTAAAAGGAGAGCCTAAAATTGGAAGAAAAATCAAAATTTAATTTATTTATCTCTGCGGTTTTTGCTCCAAAATTGTTTGAACAGTTATTAAAGTTAATTTTAATTGTCGTGGTGTTATTTATCCCCACTCTTCTGATCCTCAACTACACGGCTATACAACAACCAGAAATGTTAATCTTTATATTCATGATGTGGATGGTATCGCTCTGCTTCCTATTTGAGAAAAAATTAGCGAAGTATATGAATTTAACAGAAAGAGAAGGAGAAATAAGAAAGTTTGTCATTCACAGTCTTGTGAATTTTGCCGTTATTCTATGCGGCATTTTCATTATGATTATCAGCCCAGAAGACCGAGGCATAGGAGTTTTGTCGGCCGCATTTTTCGGGATCCGTCAATTGATCGCAACCAGGCGGCAATATAAAAAGTGGTGAGCTCAACCAGGCGCCCAGACCATGATATGGCGATAAATCCGCCCGCCAGGTCAAGCGCCACCATGTTACATCAAGAAAGGATAATTTGATGCGATTTCTAAGTCTAATTCTCATCGTAATGATATTGCTCCTTGTCGGGTGTGATCAAGCAAGCATAATGAAAAAAATAACTCCGTCGGAGGCAGAATCTGTAGCAAAAGGTTATGTCGATCTTCTACGACAAAATAGATTTGATGAGATCGAAAAGGATCTTGACGCAAGCATCAATACCTTTGACATCCATAGTACGTTGGTTAAGATGGCACAGATGATTCCTACACAGCAGCCGGAATCTATAAAAGTAGTAGGGGTAAATAAAAATGTCTTTAATGGCCCTAATGAGCCAAAGACCACTACAACCAATATAACTTTTGAATACCAGTTTCAGAGTAGATGGCTGCTGATTAATGTTGCGACACAGAAGAGGGGAGGAGTCTCGACTATTGTTGGTTTTAACGTTAATCCGATCCCAGATTCTTTAGAAAAGCTCAATAAATTTAGACTGGTCGGTAAGAGTCCCCTACAGTATTCGGTGCTTTTCTTGGCCATCTTTATTCCATTATTTATCCTGTATGCGCTTATTCTGTGTATCAGAACCAAGATAGAGAAGAAAAAGTGGCTTTGGGTGATATTTGTATTAGCTGGAATTGCAACGTTCTCAGTTGATTGGACAACTGGCCAATGGAGAATTGTTCCTTTATCGTTCCAATTGTTTGGTGTAGGGGCATCTGCTCCCCCATATGGCTCATGGGTTATAAGTATATCTTTGCCGTTGGGGGCGGTTATTTTTATGTTAAAAAGGAATGGGTTGTCGAAACAACAAAACAACACTGATCAGATTGTACAGTCAGAGCCCGAGAAAGAGGATTGGTTGGCTGGCTTAGATAAATAAGCCTATGGCAATCTCAAACGATCTAACCATCGGCACGTCGGCCGAAATACTGGCCTGTCAGCCTCGTTCCCGTGGGCTGCAAAAAAGGTGATGAAAAGAAAGAACAATTCAAAACTCATGTCGTATGTGCTGCTATGTTGCACACTTCAACTAATACTTTGCGGCTGTGTCCCGGCATTCTATACATATTGGGCGCCTCATGCTGAAGGTGGGAAGTTGTCATCACATGGGCAATTGGCTCCCAGTGATTCAGTCGAGTTTATCTACGATGGGGTAAAAGTGAGTTTTGCAGGCCAAGGAACTTTAGTGGGAATGGTACTTCACATCCCTGAAGTGAAAACCGTGGCTTTCACATCTGACAAGGTGGATGTGTGCATTCCTGAGAAGACACGGGTTAATTTTGATGTACGAAGTTATAGCACAAAGCCAGACGAGGGAGAGCACTTTAATCCGACAGTTAGCTTGAAATTGACTTTCTATTTGTCGCGTATTGTTTTTAGCGATTCAGAAAAGACGGCTTATAGGATCAAGATGCCAATATATTATAGTCGATGGACAGACTTACACTATTCCAGAGATCGAATTTACCAAGGGTAAAGGGTTTGGAATATTTGGATGATGTAGCTACCACAAGGAAATGAGAAAGTGAGGCCCAACCACGGCCTCAGACGCGGACGGCTAACGTCGCCGGTCAAGTCCGGAATACGTTGAACTAATTAAAACACAAGGTGGAAATTATGAAGAAAATTGTGGGAGCTTTTGCACTTTTATTGTTAGCAGGTTGTTGCTCGTCTGGCAGTCATTTGGTTTCTAAAAAACCTAGAGAAGGCGTTGATGCTCAAACTGACATGCAGGGAAAAACGAAATATAACAGCGAGTGGTTCAAGTTCAAGTGTGAGCAAGACTAATAAAGTCTGCAAAGAACAAAGCAAAGCGAAATGGATTCAAGAATAAGACAACAGAACTTTCAACCAGGCGGCAGCAGGTCTCCACTAACGCTTCGCCGCTACGCCTCTCCCCCGTTATGAGGATAAGAAATAATGAAAATAGGTATAAATGGTACTGGAATTGCGGGCCCGACTCTCGCCTATTGGCTCAAAAAATACGGTCATGAGCCTATACTGTTCGAACGTGCGGCTGCTTTACGTACAGGTGGTTATATCGTTGATTTTTGGGGGCTTGGCTATGATATTGCGGAAATGATGGGGCTGATTCCCGCGATCAAGGAATACGGTTACCAGGTCAAAGAATTGTTGAGTGTTGATAACGAAGGGAAAATACGGGCACAAATGCCTGTCAGTTCCATGCCAGAGATAGTCAATGGACGATATACCAGTATTTCACGTAGCCATCTTGCCAGCATTATTTTTGATGCGCTCGAGGATGTAGAAACCCGTTTCGGCCAATACATAGTAGCGCTTGAAGAGGATAATAGCGGTGTCAATGTAACGCTTTCAGATGGTTCAACAGATCGCTTCGACCTGGTCATTGGTGCGGATGGATTGCACTCTTATATTCGCAACCTTGTTTTCGGGGCGGAAAGTAAGTTTGAACATGACCTTGGAGTTTATGTTGCTGCTTTTACTATCAATGACTACCCTCACCGCAATGAAGACCAGTATATAATCCATTCTGAGCCAAGTTATCAGATTTCACGTTTCAGCATGCGTGATAACAAAACGCTGATTCTGTTTACCTTCCGCAAGGAGTTGATTCACCACGAACCAGATAATGAAGCGGAAGAAAAAACTCTATTGCATGAAATTTATAATCATTGCGGCTGGGAAGCCAAAGAAATTCTAAGGTATCTCGACGTGGCTGATGATTTTTATTTTGATACCGTAAGCCAGATACAAATGCCCCATTGGAGTAAAGGACGTGTTGCCTTGATCGGTGATGCAGCCGCTTGTGCTTCGTTGCTGGCAGGTGAAGGCACTGGACTCGGTATGACTGAAGCCTATACGTTGGCAGGCGAGCTTCATAACGCATGTGGTGATTACAATGCAGCTTTTGCAGCCTATGAAGCAGAGCTGAAACCATTTTTGCATGAAAAGCAAAAATCCGCAGCCAAGATGGTAACGTTTTTTGCTGCCAAAAGTTATATAGCCATTATGCTGGTGCGTCTCGGCATTAATTTGGTCTCGATACCCTTGTTCACCCGACTTCTGCTAGGAAATTCACTTAAAGATAATTACAAATTGAAACGTTATGATTGAGTTTTGCATATCTTTTCAAAATCTCATAACAAGGCAAATGCACTCGGGCAGCCAAAAGCTTAGCTTCGCTCTGTTTTTTTGCGCCGGTGATTTGTGGCGTTGAAAGATAGAATTATGCAAACAAATGATTTAATAAGATCTGATATGCTTTTGGGGATCATTCTCATTGTTTCCTGTTGCGCAAAGCAATAAGGGGACAGGCTGATTATCTAGTGAGACCCGAGAGGTCGAAAGGGCCCCAATAAGCAGCCTGTACCATTATTACCCTCCGGATAATACCTCAACAACACCCTGAAGGGATGTGTCCATTCAGGAGAGCGAGCAAAGAACAAAGTACAACTGGAGTCAAAGGCCAGAAAGCATACGCGTCATCTTCAAAATAGGCCCAGCAAGGTTAAGAAGTCTTTCGAGCGACGTTGTGCTGTCTCCGCGGCATAATTGCTGTGTTTAGTTGCCGGAGTAATACAAACAGGTGATTCACAGAATGGATAACAGACTAAAGATAACCAGTATTACCACCTGGATTGCGGGAGCGATAGCCATTGCAATGACCATTCTTCTTCCTCTGGGTTATTTTAGCATTTCTTACCAGTACTTGTCTGGAAGCCTGGAGGCTGAAGCTGAAATTGTCAGCAACATTGTTGCCGAATTAATCAACTCAAATCCGGATCTCTGGCAATTTGAGAAGATGCGGTTGGAGGAGTTGCTGGCAAGGCGGATGCGTTTTAACCGCGAAGAGACAATACGAATCTTCGACTCAAAAAACAAGCTGGTTGCGGAGCGAGATAAACCCCTAAAACGGCCGCTTATGACGCGGCGCTTTGACTTGCTGGATTCGGGGTCAACCGTGGGCAAGTTGGAAATCAGCTGTTCTCTCGTTCCGCTCCTGCTTCGTTCCGGTTTTGCAGCACTGCTCGGGCTGTTCGGCGGGCTTATTATATTCATAACTCTGCGGATCCTGCCGTTGCGCTCCGTGGAGCAGGCAGAAAAAACACTGTGGGAAACAAACCGATTGCTGGAGGAGAAAAACCGGGAGATCGAAACAGCTTACTCGGAGCTTAAGGCAACTCAAGTACAGTTGCTGCAACGGGATAAGATGGCTTCCATCGGACAGCTCGCTGCCGGTGTAGCCCATGAGATTAACAATCCGATCGGCTTTGTCAACAGCAACTTGTGCACACTGGAGAAGTATGTTGCAAAAATAATCGACTTCATCAGCGCCCAGGGGGAAAAATTAACATCTTGCGCCACATCGGCGACTTTGGCGGAACTATCCGGCAAGAGAAAGTCTCTCAAGATCGATTACGTCCTGGAAGACATGAAGCATCTGATCAGCGAGTCACTGGACGGCACCAGCCGGGTGCAGAAGATCGTTCAGGATCTCAAGACCTTTTCCCGGAACGACACAGGGGCGGATTCTCTCATCGATGTCAATACCTGTCTGGAAAGTACCATCAATATGGTCTGGAACGAAATCAAATATAAAGCAACCCTGCAAAGGGATTTCGGCGAACTCCCCCAGCTTAAATTCAATCCGCAACAGTTAAACCAGGTGTTTATAAACCTTTTGATCAACGCAACTCACGCCATTGACAAGGATGGGACTATCACAGTGCGCTCCCGGTTCGAAGATGGACTCATCCGGGTAGCAATTTCCGACACCGGATGTGGCATCCCGGAGGATATCCGGGCCAAGATATTCGAGCCGTTCTTTACTACCAAGGAAGTTGGCAAGGGGACAGGGCTTGGGCTTAGCATTTCCTTTGGCATTATAAAAAAACATGGGGGTGAGATCGAAGTAACCAGCGAGGTGGGAAAAGGTACAACCTTTACGGTGCTTGTGCCGGTTTCGGCAGAATAATGCAGATCATCAGGGGGAATAGATGGCTTTGGAACTGAGACATTGGTTTTTAGTGGTAGTTATCTGGACATTGCTGGCGGCATGCGGGATTTTTCCAGCAACAGCGTTGGCAGAAGCTGTCGTCAAAATCGGCGGGACCGGAAGCGCCATGGGAGCTATGAAGCAACTTGCCGTGGAATATGAGAAATCATATCCCGGGACAAATATTCAAGTCCTGCCAAGCCTCGGCAGTTCTGGGGGGATCAAGGCTGTTCTTGGCAATGGTATCGATCTGGCTGTTGCCAGTCGTCCTCTTACAAAGAGTGAACAGCAACAAGGGGCAGTAGCAATGGAATATGCCAAGTCTCCCTTTGTTTTCGTTACCAACCCCAAGATCAAAAAAAATGACATATCCGTCCGTGAGTTAGAAGCATTCTACAACAACGCGACTTCGAACTGGCCGGATGGCAGCCGCATCCGGCTGATCCTGAGGCCGGAAAATGATAGTGACACAAGGCTGCTCAGCAGCATCTCGCCGACAATGGAACAAGCGGTTAAGGCCGCCTTGTCACGTCCCGGAATGATCATGGCGATAACGGATCAGGAATCATCTGAGGCGATTGCCCGGATTCCTGGCGCTCTGGGGGGAGCTACGCTGACCGAGATAATCAGCGAAAAGCTCCCATTGAATGTTCTTTCCTTCAATGGTGTTCAACCAAGCACCAAAACCATCTCCGACGGAACCTATCCTCTGGTTAAGTCGCTCTACCTGGTAACAGCTCCCAATTCTTCTGCCGAGGCCTGGAAATTCATCGCTTTTGTCCGTTCACTGACCGGCCGAAAGATTCTAACAAAGACCGGAAACCTTGTTGTTGAGTTGAAATAGTAAAATAATTACATGGAACATCTACGCTATTGGATGAAGGCGACAAGGTTTCAGAGAGGCTGTGCCTCGCGACCAGGATCGGCAGGCCGTTAGGAAATGAGGATTTTGTTGGAGAATTCGAGCGTGTGACGGGGCGTGATCCAAGGAATACGCAGCTGACAGCCGTTATTTTACCAGCTTATTTTGCTGAAAAATCCCTTCGTAGAGCATCGGATACTACCACAGGAGTATATGGAAAATGGCTATGGACAAACTTGATGAAATAACACGTAAACGCAAGAAAGCTCATCAGCAACTCGTTTCACTGGACTCTAAGGTTTACAAGGCTTTTCTGCAGATGGAACAAGCCGCTTTTTCGGACGGCGCTCTCCCCAAGAAGACAAAGGAGTTGATTGCCATCGGCATCTCGGTGCAGATGGACTGCGAGTCATGTATGCAGTGGCATATTGACCAAGCAACTGCATGCGGCGCTACGTACCGTGAGATTCTTGAGGCCATCGAGGTCGGTATCGAGATGGGGGCTGGTCGGGTAACGGTTTCAGCCCGGTTCGCACTTGACGCCATGGAGCGGGCATTTCCGAATGAGGAGTCTTGATCCAATTAATAGAAAGCTCGGTAAAGTTCGGCAAAAGCAGCGGCATCAGAACTTGAAGATTTGAACATGCATCCATCTGGCCTTCTCCAAGTCATGGCACAATGGACTTCCCTCTGGCTTTGCCCGAAGATCACAGCAAAGAACCAGCCACGGCACAAAACAGAATCGATGTGTAATCATTTTCGACATTCTGTTACGATTTTTGTAAACAAACTCGACACTCAATTGGTGTAATTGGGTAAAGTGTAGTTGTAACAACATGTTACGCTTGATAAATGCTCTGGCACACCATATGCATTTTTTACTGCAAATCGAGTTTTAATAAATTTATCCGACTTTGCCATGAATTGACCGCCATAGGAATCATCTTATTAGAGAAAGGAAGTGAGGCATATGCCGTGGTATAACAATCCGGAATTGACCTGCAAGGTCTTGAACAGAATCGCCAACCGATATCGTCATGTACCACTTCAGGATCTCAATAAGACTATGGACTACGTCACTCAATTACTCTGGACCAAACAGGAACGATTTTGTGTCAGCAGATCATCGGTAGCAGATGGGTTTAACGGCAGGCGCCAATAACAGCATATTGTCTAATCAAATCATCTGGGTCGTTTTAGGGGGCAGGCTGCTTTGCAGTCAGTCCCTTTTTAATTTTCGGTGGGTTCATCGTGATAAATGCAACCCCAAGCCTATTGCTGCCGGAGCACCCTTAGGGTCCAGGTGGTGGCAATGGAAGATGCCACCACCTTTCCCCGTATTTGACAGAACATTGCCATGTTGCCCTGTTCTGGCGAGTTGCCTGTCGAGTAGGTCCTGCCTGAAAATGTCTCCCCTGTTGCCCGGGGCGAAACCTTCGATTACCTGCTGAAGTTCGGGATTGCGTAAAACGTTCCACCGACGTAGTAGCCGATGTACGGCGCGATCAGTTCGGCTTCCGTGGGTATTGGCTGTGGTCCCTGGCCACCTCCGCCATACTGCCAGCAGAGGATCGAGTCGCCCAGGTCCCTGAAGTATTGTCCGTCAGTAATCACCGGGTCTTTGTTCCAATAGTAGAAATCGTTTTTCAGGTAAACGGTGTAGCTAGTCGCGTCCGCCACCTTGCTGAACTTCACGCCATAGTTAAATCCGAAAAACCAATGCGTTGGATAGCCATACTGCCCGGGCTCGCTGGGTACGGCGGAGTAATAACTGTAAGGTGTTGCCGTAAGGGAATAGGTTTCGAGACGAATGCTGGCGGTGGCCTCGCCAACCTTGAACTCCAACCCGTTGACGATCTTGTTCACAACCACTTTAACCGCGCGATCTCCTGGGTTTCCGTTTGCCCGGCCGAACTGGACCTTGTTCGAATCGGTCTTGATGCTGCGCGTCCACGCTTCATCGCTTACGCGCAGGCCGTCGCGAGCTGTGCTCCAGGTGTATGTGAATGGCCCGTCCGTGCCGCTTACGGAAGCGGTGAAGGTCGGCTTCGTGTCATCGGAGATGGTGACAGCCGACGGTGTCAGTGTAACTTTGGGGGTGGTAACCTTGATGCGAGCCTGGGCAGTGCCGATGGAAGTCTTCTGGCTTCCATCAAGGCGGAACACCTCAACTGTTACAGAGTCCGTGGTTGCGACCCCCTTGTCGGCAATGTAGTACACTGTGTTGTTCGCAGCGGAGGTGTCGGTAAGGCTTCCCCCTTGTCCGCTGGTTGACCAGTGATACGTGAGCACGACATCCGATGCGGCGGCTTCGGCAAACTCGCAGGTGAGGAGTACATTCGAAAACGCGCTGATCTCCGAGTCCTGAGGAGTCAGCCGTATAGTCGGCTTCGTCACATTTATGGTCCATGAATCGGCCATATTCGATAATGAAATATTATGTGCAACCGCGGTGGCATCGAAGCCGACAAGTAATTTGTTCGTAACGTCGATGTTGTTGAATATTGTTTTGGCAAATTCCATGCTGAGGTCCACGGTGGCGCTTTCACCCAAATTGGCGATTCTTTTCGTCACATACCCGATGGCGACCTGCTGGAACGAAACCGTATTCAAGAGGCCGGTAATCGCAGTCTTCACTGCTCCCTTGATGTCACCTGCCTGCGCTTGTTCCTTGAGGCCCGGCAGACTCAGCATCTGCACAATTAGATCAGCTGCCACAGTGCCGGTGCCGAGGTCTTTGTACAGTCCGGCGGTAGCCTGGTCATCAAGTGTCGGCAGGATCGTGTTGACCACGAGCGGCAGCACAAAATCCTTTGCAAGGAACAACAGGGTGGTATTGAGTTGCTTCTCAACCTGTTGGGCGTTGAGTGACGAGTAGTCACCGTTCAGCATGCCGGGGCCGACGACCATAAGTTGATAAGTGGTTATCTTTGAACCGGCCGCCATGGGCAGATTGATCGTGTCGGAATCTACTTCCGTATAGGCCAGGTTGCCGGCAGCTATGTCGCCGATCGTGCCCAGCAGGCCGTTAAGACCTTGCACGGGGCTTACCTCAAACTCTGTCAACGCTTTCTCGGCGGGGACTGCAGCCCCTCCGGCCTCCGGCACATAGGAGATCTGTTTGATGTAGGCGTAACCGGGGCGGCGGTACCTGTTGCGCAGGACAAAGCTGTTTACCCCGGTAAGGTTGACGCGTAGCCCAGATTTTTCTTCGATCGGGTCAACAAGAAGCGATGCAAGGGTTTTCGTTGTAGTTTTGGAGGATACGCCGGTGGCGGCCGCTATGCCGCTGACGGCGTCCGCGAGTGCCTGCTTGACGGCATCACTGTCCAATATGCCGTCCGGGTTGGTGATCAGGCTGGCCTCGATCGCTGCGCTCACCTGTGTCGCCTCCGATGAGGCCGCGATCAGATCCATTGCAGCCAGACGCGCATCCTTGGGCAGTGCAAAACAGCCAGTGATCATGTAAATCAGCACCTCGGCCGTGCTGTGAGCATTCAGGTTTGTCCGTGTGGCATCCAGCCACCCCATGAACAAAGGCTTGCCTGTCGGTCCCACCACGAACGCCAGTTGCGGGCCGTCGGTGAATGTATTGATCGTGAAATCTCCGCTGGCCGCCACGCCGGCAGTGGCCAGGCTGTTGGTAACGGTCAGGGAAGCCGGGTCCAGAGTCACCCCGGCCGGTAGGGCAACTTTCCCCGTGAGGTCACCGGTTGGCAGTGTCACGCTTGCCGTGCTGGTTGCTGTTCGGGGGACAGCATTCCCGCTTCCGTTGCATGAGGTGATTACGGTCAACACAACTGCTGCCAGCAACAGTAAAGAAAGATTTATCAATCCTCTTCTCAACATGGCACACCTCCAAAATCAAATATTGGATATGAATGGATCTCTTACAGATCACAGAGCAAAGTATTCAGACGCTGCCTGTGGAGTGAGTCTGGGCGCAATAATAGATTAAAAAGTTGTAATTGCATATGGCGTACCAGAGTGTAACATGTCAGGTTAACGGTGTTTTTTTGTGGGGGGCTGTGTTAATGAATGTTAGCTGTAAAATAATTCGACACTTTAGTGTTTGTACCTGCCGCTGACGGTCGAGGGGGAGCGGCAGTACCATGTCTGCGCCTTCGAGCGCTCCGACAACGACAGTTCGGTTCTGGTGGTGGCGCCCCGGTTCTTTTCCCGGTTGATCACCACCACCGATGATCTCCCCTGTGGCACGGTCTGGGGCTCGACCTGCCTGTTCCTCCCCTTTGATCCTCCGGGCACGGAGTATCGCAACATCTTCACCGGCGAACTGGTGACCGCGGTGGACTATGACGGCCGTACCGGCCTCATGCTGGCGGAAATCCTCGAATCATTCCCGGTGGCGCTGATGGAGCGTCTCACCGGCAGCTCCTGATCCCCACAAGTCCCGGATGCATCTTGACATCGCCGTCTGTGCGGGTATATGTGTGTGAACAGTTTTTCATGCAGTGCCGGGAGGATGGATGGGATGCCGGATGCAAGATTCATACGAGCCGCTTGGTCAGCGTGGAAGCTGATGGAGCGGCTTTTTTGTTGCCGGGTGGGTGTCTTTGGGGCTGGTCGGGACATTCAAGGAAAAGTTGAACAAAATTGGACTGACCCATGAACGAAAGAGTCAAGTTTCTGAAAAATTTCGACATCGAGAGTGAATCTCAGGGCGATATAGTAACTTTTGGTGCCCTCGTGTTCTGCCTGAACCCAGAAGAGGTTTGCGAAGCATTCGATTTATCGTTTGAGGATCTACCGAAAAAGCGGCAGGCTATTGTGCGAAAAATTCAGAATGATTTGTTTGATGAGATGCGAGATTGTCATCGGAGTCTGTTAAATGTGCTAGAAAAGGGCATTGAAACACTTCCCGGCCCTAAAAAAACCAGCGCCGCAAATGCACTTCTTTATCTAGCGAGAGCCCTTCCCTCAAGGAAGGAGCACAAGGTGCTTAAGCGGCTAATTTCATCCAAGAATGGAAATATACGTGCACAAGTTTATAGGAGGTTGAAAGAGCTTCCTGAGAAAGTCTGCCCTGACTATCTCAAAGACGCGTGGTGTGTATACCGTGATTTTGAAGCAACGAAACTCTTGCTCAATCGTGCATCAATTGAAACACTATCAGAATTATTTGATGGACTCGAAGAAGACCTATCATATTCTGGACCATTGTTGTCGAGGCTATACTTGAAACTTCATGGTAACTCTCCTGCAACTATGGAAAGACTAGAGAGGCTGAATCCGTTATCTCATGCGTATGTGTGTGCTAAGCTTGGAGTTTCTTTACCTTCAAAGGTTCTTGTTCAACTATACACCAAAGAAATGTCCGGGCTTGTCATCTGGTGTGCAGGACAAATGGGTCAATGGGACTCAATACTTGAAATGCACCAGATTGCGGAAAAGGGGTCTTGACACGAGACAAAGCCAAAACTGAAGGAAGATGCCCCAACAAAGCGTAACAGCGGCCTTGGGCCGCTCTACTCTCCCACGTTAGGCCATAGTGAAAAATGAAACAGCGACTACTTAACAGATATGAGGAAGTAACCTTCGATGCTCTCAAAGAGGTATGCACTGGTGCTGGTGCTCATGTTTTCCCAAAGGTACGCATTGCTGACCTGTTCGAACTAAGAAATAGTGGGATCTCAAGTCCACATTTCTCATATGCACTGAAGGCACATTTCGATTTTGTGGTGACGAACTCAGACTATCAACCTCTTTTTAGCGTTGAGTACGACGGACCACTGCACAAAATCAATCCAACTCAAAAAGAAAATGATCGATTGAAAAATGAGCTTTGCGAACATTTCAATCATGGATTACTTCGTATCAATTCTCTCTATTTGAGCAAGAAATACAGAGGCTTAGACCTTATGACGTATTTTGTAGATGCTTGGTTTCTGGAAGAAGCATTTTCTGAAGCCCAGAATCAAGGCGTAGTGCCATATGATGAACCATTCGACATAACTTTTATTTATTCAGACGGATTCCCTGGACATAAGAAATGGCCTTATTGGCTTTCCCTTGATGTGCAACTTGCTATTCAGCAACTACACCGAGAAGGCAAGGTGGCTCAGATGGTGCCATCACACTATGTTGGAATTGATAACGAGGGCAACTACAGGTGTATGTCGTGGTTGAAAATTGATACTCAAAGAGTGGTCCGTGTTGTTACCGGGATGCATGCTCAACAATTCCCAGCAGTGTGTAAATCAGAGCTGATCAGCATGCTAGCAATGTTTGATGTTTATGAACAACTCAAGAATATCATTGAAGGCAGAAAGAACTTATCAATTCGCTGTGACAAGCTGAACGACGAGCTCAACCACTTCCAAGCTAAATACAAGATGATGAGTGCATTTTCTTGTGGCAAGTAACTGATAAGGTCTAGGCTTTTGGACACCGGCCGGGCTGAGAAGCGCCCCGGACGGGTCAAGGGGGCAAGCCGTTTTTGGACAAATAATAATGACTGAAACCAATAAAATAACAGGTCGATGGTGTTTACCCTGGTTCGCCCGGTGGGAAAGGGAGAGACGATGAGCGAGCGGGAGATTTACTGGAAGGCGGCGGACCAAGGGGAACGGCTGGCCGAACTGACGACAACCGATCCTGAGCAGGCCATTCTTCCACTGCGCCGGGACGTCCGGAGCCTTGGCATGCTCCTGGGCCAGGTGATCCGCGAACAGGCCGGGCAACGGATGTACGAGGCGGAAGAGGAGTTGCGCCGGCTGACCATCAGCCACCGCCAGCTCAACGACGGTCAGGGGGAGGCGGCGCTGGATCTGCCCGGTGAACAGGAGCTTCGAGAACGGGCCATGGAGATCGTGCGCGGCATGGACCTTGCCGACGCCCTCAGCATCACCAAGGCTTTCGGCATTTTTTTCGAACTGACGAACCTGGCGGAGACGAACCACCGTAAGCGCCGCTTGCGGGCGGTCAGTCTGGCATGCGGCACTGCCCCCAAAGCCGGCTCCTTGCTGGGGACCCTCACCCGGATGCGCGATGCCGGGATCGACGGGGAGAAAGCGCTGGAACTTTTGGGCCGGGTCGAGGTGATCCCGGTCTTCACCGCCCATCCCACCGAGGTGGCGCGCCGGGTGGTGCTCTTCAAACGGCGCCGCATCGCCCTGAACCTGGAGGAGTTGGACCGTCTCCCTCTGACGGCAGCGGCCGCGTTCCGGGAAGAAGAGGCGATCCTGTCCGAGGTGGCTGCCATCTGGCAGACCGACCTGGTGCGGTCCCGCCGCCCCACGGTGCTGGATGAGATCCGGATGGGGCTGGACCATTACCCCGCCTACCTGATCGCCCCGCTCCCCGGCTTTTACGCGGAGATCGCCGCCGCGTTCCAGGACGTGTACGGCATGGCCCTGCCTCCCCACGGGGTTCCGAACGTGGTCAGGTTCGGCTCCTGGGTGGGGGGGGACCGTGACGGCAACCCCTTTGTGACCCCGGAAACCACCGGGACCGCCCTGCAGATGGCGCGGGAGACGATCCTGGACCACTACCTGGCGGTCCTGGATGACCTGCAGGAAACCCTGACCACCTCCGCCTGCCGCTGCGGCTCACCGGAAGCCCTCATCGCCGCCCTCGACCATTATGAACGGAGCCTGGGCATGGTGCCGGGCAGCGAACTCCTGCCCGATTGCGAGCTGTACCGCCGCTACCTCGCCTTTGTCCGTCGTCGGCTGGAGCATACCCGCACCTGTCCCGGCAAAGTGGACGCCTATCCCGATGCCGCCGCTTTCAGCGCCGATCTCATGCTGCTGCGCGACAGCCTGGCTGACGGCAAAGGCGAGGTGATCGCCCGGGCATGCCTCGATCCGCTGTTGCGTAAGGTACGGACCTTCGGCTTTCACCTCCATGCCATCGACATCCGCCAGCATGCCGAGGTCCATGCCGCAGCGGTACGGAGCCTGGCCGGCGGCGCCGGGACCTCCGGCGGCATCCCCCCACGTCCCGATTCGGAGACGGTTCGATTGCTGGATACTCTCAGGGGTATTGCCCGCTGGAAGGAGACCTATCCTCCGGAAGCGCTGCAGCAGTATGTCATCAGCGGCGCCGGCAGTGTGGACGATGTACTCTCCCTGGTCTGGCTGCTGGAGCTGAGCGGGGTGCGGGTGGCCGCTGACCCGGATCGCGGGGACCCGGGGTTGATGCCGGTGCCGTTGTTCGAATTCATCCATGACCTGCAGCAGGCGCCCCAGGTCTGCCGCGAACTCTGGACCCACGAGGCCTACCGCCCGTACCTGGAATCCTGGGGATGGCGCCAGGAAATCATGCTCGGCTACTCGGATTCCAACAAGGACGGCGGCATGCTCACCAGTTCCTGGGAGATCCACAAGGCCCATCGGGAACTGCACCGGGTGGCCGCAGCGTGCGGTGTCAAACTCCGGCTCTTTCACGGTCGGGGCGGTACCGTCGGCCGGGGAGGCGGACCCACCTACCGGGCCGTGTCGGCCCAGCCCCCCGGCGCGTTCACGGGAACCCTGCGCCTCACCGAACAGGGGGAGGTGGTCAATTGGAAATATTCCGACGCCGTGCTGGCCACACGGAACCTGGAGCTGATGGTAGCAGCCAGCCTCGGGTTCCTGGCCTTTTCCGGCACGGACACCGGGGAAGGGGAGCGGTGGGAGGCGGTCATGGATGAACTGGCAGCGAGCGCCTACCGGTATTACCGGGAGCACATTGCCGACAATCCGGATATTGTCCCCTATTTCGAACAGGCAACCCCGGTGCTGGAATTCGAGCTGGCCAAGATCGGCTCCCGGCCCGCCAAACGGTCGGCAAGCAGGGGGATCACCGATCTGCGGGCAATCCCCTGGGGATTCGGCTGGATGCAGAGCCGACATGTCATCCCCGGGTGGTTCGGGGTGGGCCATGCCCTGGAGAATTTTACCGGGGGCATGGACCTGCTGCGGGAGATGGTGGTAAAATTTCCGTTCTTCTATGACCTGATCCGCAACGTGGAGCTGGCCCTGACCAAGGTGGACCTGCCGCTCGCCCGCCTCTACGCCGGCCTGGTGAACGACAGTGCCCTGCGGGATCGGGTCCTCGGGAAGTTCGTGGACGAGTACCGCAGGACCAGGCGGATGGTGCTGGCGGTGACCGGCCAGCAGCGGTTGCTGGGGAGGGATCCGGCCCAGGCCCGTTCGCTGCGGTTGCGCAATCCCTACGTGGACCCCCTGAGCCTGATCCAGGTTGAACTGCTGCGGCGCAAGCGGGCAGGGGAGGGGGGGGAAGAACTTGACTACGTCCTGGCCGCCACCATCAACGGCATTGCTGCCGGGTTACGCAACACGGGGTGAGTGTTAATCGGCTCCCTGATCATCTCTCCGCTCTTTCCAGGGGCTTGGCCCTGGCTTCTTCTTTTCCCTCTGTAGTGTTGTTGTAAAAGCGTTGCGTCGGATAGGCAAAATCGATGTCGTCGCAGCTGGCGAATGCTTCCAGGATCTGCTCCCAGATCGCCTGGACGCTCTCCCGTCGATGCCGGGGTTCGCAGAGATGGCGTGCGGTCAGGAGTACGCCGCTCTCCTCCACGGTGGTGAAGACCGACGGTGCCAGATTAGGGGCGACAATGACGAATTCGCGCGATGATTCCCGCATCTTCTGTTCCGCCAGGGGCGTCAGGTAACCGGAGTAGTCGGTCACGATCCGCTGGATCAGGGCCTTGGCCTTTTTCCAGTCGCTTTCAAAGGTCACCAGGACCGGAATCTCGTTCCAGATGTAGTCGAACCATCCCCGGGTGTAATTGACCTGGGGATCCACAAACACCTTGCCGTTTGGAATGTGCACGATCCTGCCGGTGCTCTGGTCCGCATGGACCCAGTTGCCGATCTCCATGAGGGTGAACTGGAACACCCGCTTGTCGATCACATCTCCGGCATAGGCCCCGATCTGGATGCGGTCGCCCACGTCGAAGGGACGTCGCCAGAGGATGAAGATCCAGCCGGCTATGTTGACCAGGGGATCTTTCAGGGCAATGGCGATGCCGGCCGACAACAGTCCCAGGAAGGTGGCCACGGTCTGGAATTCCTCGAACCAGATCCGTCCTAGGAGCAGCATGGCCAGGGAAAAGGACGTATAATTAGTGATTTTCCGCCACTGGTAGCGCAGGGTGGAACTCTCCGTGCGCCGCCAGACCCACTTCAGGATGAGCCAGCGCAGGGTCCAGAACACCAGGAAACAGGCAAGGGAGGTGATGAGTTTGCCGTACAGTTCGGCGGGAACGCCGGTCATTCTTTGCAACCATTCCGTAAGCAGCTTCATGGACAGAAATTCTCCGTAAACAACTGGTTGGCATGCTTGGATTTTTTGAGTGGGTTGCTCCTCGGCCGGCAACAGGCGCCGCCCGGTTCGAAGATCGTCACAGCCGTGAATCTATGCGCGTCAAATAAGGCCTGAAATTAAATATTTAAGAAAGCATACCAGAAAATCGGCGATTCACAGGTTTGGGGTTGTTGATGGCGAGTATCACGCCCCACTTTTCTTGTGCGCCTGACGATACCTGTTATTCTTTAATTTTCGAAGTGGTTAAGGGTCAAAGTTCCCTTGCCGGAAATTGCTTGCTGGATATGAATTACCCTTTAATTGATCCGGAGGATCGGCAATGCCCCTACAACAGGGAGAAAACGATCAGCATTGGTACAAGGACGCGGTCATCTATCAGTTGCACGTCAAGGCGTTCTTTGACGCGAACGGCGATGGTTTGGGCGATTTCCAGGGGCTGATCGAAAAACTCGATTATGTACGCGACCTGGGCGTTAATACCATCTGGTTGCTGCCCTTCTATCCCTCGCCCATGAAGGACGACGGTTACGATGTCTCCGATTACCACAACGTGCATCCGCAGTTCGGTACCCGCAACGACCTGCGAACGCTGTTGCGTGAAGCGCACAAGCGCGGCCTGCGTGTTATCACCGAATTGGTCGTGAACCACACTTCTGACCAGCATCCGTGGTTCCAGGCCGCGCGCCGCGCGCCACCGGGCTCGTCCAAGCGTAACTTCTACGTTTGGAGCGATAACGACCGGAAATACGAAAATACGCGGATCATCTTTACCGACACAGAAACTTCCAATTGGACATGGGATCCGATTGCCAAGGCGTATTATTGGCATCGCTTTTTCAGCCACCAGCCAGACCTCAATTTCGACAATCCGAAAGTGTTGAAGGCGGTAATCCGCGTGATGCGTTTCTGGTTCGACATGGGGGTGGACGGGTTCCGGCTCGATGCCATACCTTACCTGTGTGAGCGCGAGGGCACTAACAACGAAAACCTGCCCGAAACCCATGCCGTGATCCGTCAGATACGCGCCCAGGTCGATATGCATTACCAGAACAGGCTGTTGCTGGCCGAAGCGAACCAATGGCCGGAGGATGTGCGCGAGTATTTCGGTGATGGCGACGAGTGCCACATGGCCTATCACTTCCCGCTGATGCCGCGGATCTATATGGCCATAGCTCAGGAGGACCGCCATCCTGTTTTCGAGATCATGCAACAGACACCCGATATTCCCGAGAACTGCCAGTGGGCGATTTTCCTGCGCAATCACGATGAACTCACACTGGAGATGGTTACCAGTAAGGAGCGTGACTACATGTACCGCATGTACGCCGCCGATCCGCGCGCACGCATCAACCTGGGTATCCGGCGCCGGCTCGCCCCGCTGATGGAGAACGATCGGGAACGTATCAAGCTGATGAACAGCCTGTTATTGTCGATGCCGGGTTCGCCGATTATCTACTATGGTGACGAAATCGGCATGGGTGACAATATTTTCCTTGGCGACCGGGATGGTGTTCGTACGCCCATGCAGTGGAGTCCGGACCGCAATGCGGGTTTCTCCCGTGCCGACCCGCAGCGGTTGTACCTGCCGCCGATCATGGACCCGGTGTATGGTTACGAGGCCGTCAATGTCGAGGCGCAGATCCGCAACCCCTCGTCATTACTCAACTGGATGCGGCGCATGCTGGCTGTGCGTAAGAGCAGCAAGGCCTTCGGACGCGGCCGGCTTTCATTCCTGAGTCCGGGCAACCGAAAGATTCTCGCCTATCTCCGCGAGTACGACGAGGAGACAATCCTTTGCGTCGCCAACCTTGGCCGTTCCGCGCAGCCGGTCGAGTTGGACCTGGCAAAATATCGCGGTCGCGTACCGCTGGAGATGATGGGCCGCACTGCCTTCCCGCCCATCGGCGAATTACCTTATCTGCTTACCCTGCCTGCCTTCGGCTTCTACTGGTTCCGGCTCGCAGCCGATGTAGAGGTGCCGCGCTGGCACGAGGAGCGTCTTGCTCCGGAAGAATTGCCGGTGCTGGTGTTGTTTGACGGCTGGACCAGCTTGTTCCGTGATCGCGTCGTGCCGTGGCGCATCCGCATGGCGGAAAAGCTGCGCATGCAGTTCGAGACCGAGACTTTGCCGCGCTATATCGCCACGCAGCGTTGGTACGCTTCCAAGGGCGAGCAGATCAAGCGTGCGGTCTTGAATGACTGGGTGCTGTGGGGGGCGGGCCAGTCTTCCTGGCTGATGGCACTGCTACAGGTCGAGCTCGACTCTGGGCAGAGCGCCTATTTCCTGCCGATGGCCCTGGCTTGGGGAGATAGCGACGAGGAGCAGGTTCACGCGCTTGCCTCGGCAATGCTGGCCAGGGTGCGCCAGCAGTCTCAAGTGGGGGTGCTTGTGGACGCGTTTTCCGACGAAGCGTTCTGCCGTGCAGTGGTGGAGGCAATTCTCAGTGGAAGCGATTTGGTGTGCGCGCACGGCCTATTGCACGTCACCACTACCACGGCCGGCACCGTCCTTGCCGGAGAATCACTCGACAAGATGCCATTGGGCCGCCCGAAGTTTCAGGGTAGCAATAGCGTGGTGACACTGGACGAACGCCTGTTCCTTAAGGGCTACCGGCACCTGAGGAGCGGGGTGAACCCTGAATTCGAGGTGGGTCGCTTCCTGACCGATGTTGCCCATTTCGCCAACAGCGTGCCGGTAGCGGGAGCCATGGAATACATTGCCGCGGACGGTACGACGACATGCTTGGCGCTGCTGCAGGGATATGTGGAGAATCAGGGCGATGGCTGGTCGTACACGCTCGACTACCTTGAGCGCTATTTTGAGAGCCAAAATCCCGTAGAGGTCGATGCGCCTGCGGATGTTCACGGAGCATACCTGTCTTTGGTGCATACCCTGGGCTTGCGCACCGCAGAGCTGCACAAAGCGCTTGCGCTGCGCACCGGTGACCCGGCCTTCGATCCCGAGCCGCTGGCACCTGGCGATCTTGCCGACTGGAAACAGCGCGTGCATGATGATGCCCATACCACGCTGGCACTGCTGGAACAACGCCAGGACCAATTCCACGCACCGGTGCGGCTGAATGCGCGCACGTTGCTGGAGCAGCGGCAACGGCTGTTCGAGCGGATCGAGGCCTGCGGGATGCCAGCGGGCCCGTGCATCAAAACACGTTATCATGGCGACTACCACTTGGGACAGGTTTTGGTCAGCAACAACGATTTCATCATCATCGACTTCGAAGGGGAACCGGCACGGTCCATGGCAGAGCGCCGCACCAAGCACTCATCCCTGCGCGATGTGGCCGGCATGCTGCGCTCCTTTGATTACGCTTGTTGGAGCGCCGTGCTACGCGACAACTACACCGATGCCGACCGTGCCAGGCTCATTCCGCTGGCACATGTCTGGGCCCGCGAAACCCGTGAGGAGTTTCTGCGCGCCTACGAGGAAGCCACGGCCGCCAGCGGCCTGTATGGGGCCTTTGCCGAAGTGCAGGGGTTAATAAAGCTGTTCGAGTTGGAAAAGGCGCTCTACGAGATGCGCTACGAAATCGGTAACCGACCGGGCTGGATCAATGTTCCGCTGCAAGGCGTGCTGGCGCTGTGCGGACTCTCTCCTGACGCCGGAGCAGGCGACGCGACGCATTCAAAAGGAGACTGATATGGAAAAAGTCGACATTATGCTCGAACCTGTGCGGGAGTTCCTGCTACAGATTGCAGGGTTTCTGCCAAAACTCGCGCTTGCGTTAGCGGTGTTTGTCATTGGCTGGCTGCTGGCCAAGCTTGCCAGGTTCGCGATCATCAAAGGCTTGCGAGCAATCAACTTCAACGTTCTTACCGAGCGTGCCGGTTTGGAGGATTTTTTGAATCAAGGTGGCATCCAGACCGATACCACCGGCATCTTTGGGTTGCTGATCTACTGGCTTGTCATCCTGGCCGCACTCATTATCGGCTTCAACAGTATGGGGCTCACCTACATCACCGGGCTGCTGGGAGAGGTGGTGCTGTTTGTGCCCAAGGTCATCGTGGCCCTGCTTATTATCGCATTCGGCGCGTACTTCGCGCGCTTCGTCGGCAACGCGGTGGTTACCTATTGTAAAAACATCGCCATCCAGGACGCCGACTTGCTGGGTAAGCTGGCGCAGTACGCCATCATGACATTTGTCGTGTTGATTGCGTTGGATCAGGTCAACGTGGGAGGCGACATTGTTCGGGAAAGTTTCCTCATTGTCCTGGCCGGAGTGGTATTCGCCCTGGCACTGGCCTTCGGACTCGGAGGAAAAGATGTGGCTGCGGAGCTCATTGAGCGTTGGTGGCCAAGGCGGGAAAAGGATGACGAGTAGGGGCGCTGCTTGCCGCAACGAATCGGGGCGGAGCAGGCGCCGTTTCCGGATGAAAACTAAATATCAAGTGTCCAGCCAGCCTCGGCATCCAGCCGGGCAATGAGTTCCGGGCAGTTTATGTCCGGACGCGCACGCAAGGCCAAGGCCAGTACGGCATGCAGGTTGAGCACCTCTCCCAACCTCTTGCCCCGGTTGTAAAGGTGGGAGAAATCAGGCGGCACTCGCAAGGTCCAGTTGTCCTCATCCAGCGTACCCGGCGTATTATAGTTTTCCTCCAGCCCGAAAAGATCGGCGAAAAATATCATAACGTTGCGGGCTGGGCTAAGGAACAGTTCCGCCACCTTCGCATGCACCATCCGGCGCGGGTCCGAGGCCAGGGTTGCCGCCAGGGTGCCGGAGTCGGTCGGACGCAACCGGCGCGCGAGATAGAGTGCCTGTTTCATTCCCTGCCCATTGCCTTGCCAAGTCTTTGCCAGGTGCCAGATAGTCGGGGTGTCGTGGTTGCCCACCATGATCCAGTCTTGGGGTTGGGCGTTTTCGCTGCGATAAACGTCCCTTGGGTTGTCCGGATCGGCCTTCTGTGTTACCCGGAAGCGGCCCAGTCCGTGCCGCAGACGTACCTGCCGCAGCGGTAGCGGTTCGGTGGACAGTACCTCGAAGAGGATGTCTTCCTTGCGGCGCCCGTGGATTAGCACCTGTTCCATGAGGGCATCCATGATCAGGGCATAGCGATCCTCCTGTTCAGGGGTGAGATCCCGAATCCAGTCGTCGGCATAGCGAGGCCGGTTACGATCGAGTTGGTCCGGGCACACAATGGCGTGGCGGGCCAGCTCGGGGTGGTCCGCCAAATCAGGGGAGGAGAACAGGCGGGCTCCGTTTTGCACAGCATGGTAGGGGTCGGGATCATCGGCCCGATATACCCATGGACACACCAGCCCGTGGGGATGATCAAGGCGCAGGCCATCGAATTCGAAGAGCATTTTGCCCAGACGCCCGGCAACCAGATCGAGCACCGGGCCAGGCTTGCCATCAATGTCCTGATATTGGGCCGGGTCCAGCACCTGATAGCTCCAAGGCTGGCCTTTGACGTTGGTGCGACTGGGAGGCGCTCCCATGAAGTAGTTCCGTAACAGCATGGCCTGCAGGCTCCAGGAATCACGCAGAGAGAAACCCACCTGTACGTCGCCGTAAACTTTCAGTCCCATGGCATGCATGCTGTCCAGGAAGTCCATGTGTTGGCGAAGCAGAAGTTGCTGGGTCAAGGCATAACGCTCCATCACATGGAAATATTTTGCTGCCAGTGTCCGGCGGCGGTGGGCGCAGGCAGCCTCCATTCCCGGTGGAGGCGCGCACAGCAACCGGTCGAGAGCATCTTCCCCTGTCTGCGGCCATTGTCGCCAAGACAGGCCTCCGTGTTCCATGCACAAGGCTTCGTACAGGGCGTCATGGCGCAACCAGCGGGCAGATTGCCAGAGTTCCTTGATTTCAATGTCCAGGGACAGGGCGTTTTTATCCTGTTTTTTCTTAAGGGCGAGGAAACTATTGTAAATCTCCTCCTGCACCCTGCCGTAGGCGGCAAAGACATGGGCATAAGGAACCCGTAGACCGTCCTGGCGGGGGTTGCCGGTCAGGATTGCATCCCATGCGGACCTTCCGAGCAATCCTTGATCGACAAGAGCCTTCAGGTTCAGAGAGAGAATGCTGCGTGAAAACAGAGTGCCGTCGTATGGTGAGGGATTGATCGATGAGGTCAGCCCCTGGGGACCCAGTAACAGGCCTGTGAAACCGAGTTGCCGCACAAAGTTGGCCAAGGCCGGACCACTTGGGCCGTAGGGAGTGCCACGACCGGTATCTTCTCCGTGGATGCCTGGAAAACTGGCATCATGTACCGCCAGCAGGAAGTCCGTCTTGCCCAGCAGATGCAATGCTTCGGTAATTGAGGTGTCCAGCTGGAGGCCTGAGGTGCTCAGCTCATTGGTCATGGTTTGTGTCCGCTTTCGCAAGCTGTCTTTGATTGAGGTGCCTTAGTGCTTTGACGCGTTGGTATTGTGACATTTGATTGCATGAAGCGGGAATGACTCTGCAAGCTCCAGTATTTCGCGGAACGGTTGCATGGGACAGGAATTTCTATTCCATTAACACAGATAGTCCCCTTGAACAAGTTGCCGTCAATTCAATTGGCTGAGGTTAAGGAACATCATGTGAGAAAGCATACCAGAAAATCGGCAATTCTCTGTTTTGTGGTTATTGGCCGCAAAGATGGCGTTATAACGCCCGAACTTTCTTGTTTGCTTGACGATACCTGTTATTCTTTATATTTATATCTGAGGTATTTACGGGTACAAAGGTTCTTGCCGAAGATTACTTGCCGGATATGAAATACCCTTTAATTGATGCGGAGGACCGGCAATGCCCCTACAGCAGGGAGAAAATGATCAGCAGTGGTACAAGGACGCGGTAATCTACGAATTGCACGTGAAGAGCTTTTTCGATGGCTACAACGATGGCATTGGCGATTTTCGCGGCCTGATCACCAAGCTACCCTACCTGGCCGACCTGGGCATCACCGCCCTCTGGTTGCTGCCATTTTATCCTTCGCCGCTGCGCGACGATGGCTACGATATCGCCGACTACCAGAATATCAACAATTCCTACGGAACCCTGGCTGATTTCCGCGAGTTCCTGAAAGAAGCCCATGCCCGTGGCATCCGGGTCATCACCGAACTGGTGCTGAACCATACCTCGGACCAGCATGCCTGGTTCCAGCGGGCCCGTCGTGCCCGGCGCGGCACCTGGCAGCGGGATTTCTACGTTTGGAGCGACACCCCGGAAAAATACCGGGACGCCCGAATCATTTTCAAGGATTTCGAGACCTCCAACTGGGCTTGGGACCCCATTGCCAAATCCTACTACTGGCACCGTTTCTATTCCCACCAGCCCGACCTCAACTTCGACAATCACAAGGTGCACGAAGCATTGTTCAAGGTCGTGGATTTCTGGTTCGGGATGGGAGTGGACGGGCTGAGGCTGGACGCGGTGCCCTATCTCTACGAACGGGAAGGGACCAACTGCGAGAACCTTCCCGAGACCTTTGCCTTTCTCAAGAAGTTGCGGAAACATGTGGCCGGCAGTTACCCGGACCGGCTTCTGCTGGCAGAGGCCAACCAGTGGCCAGAGGATGCCGTGGCCTATTTCGGTGGCGGCGACATGTGCCAAATGGCCTTTCACTTTCCTCTAATGCCGCGCATGTTCATGGCGATCCAGATGGAGGACCGTTTTCCCATCGTAGACATCCTGGAGCAGACGCCGGCGATCCCTGAAAACTGCCAGTGGGCGCTTTTTATCCGCAACCATGACGAACTGACCCTGGAGATGGTGACCGATGAGGAGCGGGATTACATGTACAATGTTTATGCCCGCGATCCCAACGCCCGCATAAATCTGGGCATCCGCCGCCGCTTGGCGCCCCTGATGGGGAATAACCGGCGCAAGATCGAACTCATGTACCTGCTGCTCTTTACCTTGCCCGGCACTCCCATCATCTACTATGGCGACGAGATTGGCATGGGGGACAACTATCACCTGGGCGACCGTAACGGCGTCCGTACTCCCATGCAGTGGAGTCCGGACCGTAATGCCGGTTTCTCCCGCTGTAACCCCCAGAGGCTCTTCCTGCCGACCGTCATCGATCCCGAATACCACTTCGAGGCGGTCAACGTGGAGAACCAGGAGGCAAACTCTTCATCCCTGCTCTGGTGGATGCGGCGCATGATTGCCGTGCGCAAGCGTCACAAGGCCTTTGGCTGGGGGAGTTTTGAGTTGCATCCGCTGGCCAACCCCAAGGTCCTCTCCTTTGTGCGCAAGCATGGGGACGAAACTATCCTGGTCCTGGTCAACCTGTCCCGCTTTGCCCAGATGGTGGAGATCAATCATCCGCTCTACATCGGCAAGACCCCCATCGACCTCTTCAGCAGGAACCGTTTTCCGGCCATCAAGGAAAGCCCCTATGTCATCATCCTCGGCCCCTACGATACCCATCTGCTCCTACTGCAGGACGCAGAAGGGCCGCTCCGCCCGGAGGCCGATGCAGCGGTTCTCCCCTGGCTCGGGGCCCGCTGGGAAGACCTTCTCAAGGGAGAAGATCTGGGGCGGCTGGAAGAGATTCTGCCTGACTACCTTGCGGGCTGCGACTGGTTTGGCGGCGCGGCGGGGAACATCAACAGTTTGAGCTTGGTGACGTCCCTGCATGTGTCGGCAGGCGATACCTCCTTCCTTTTGGTGCTCGTTGAAGTAACCCATGTGAACGGGACGTTGGAAACGTTGCTGCTGCCGCTGCATTGCGTCGTGCAGGATGAAGCGAAGCGACTGCGGGAAGAATCGCCCAAGGCCATAATTGCCACCCTTGCCGTTGCCCAGGGGGAGGGGGTGCTTTACGACGGCATCAACAGCCCCAGGGTTCGGGATTTGCTCTTCAACATAATATCCCGGCGCAAAAAGCTCAGGTTCCGCGAAGGTGTTCTGACCGGAGTTTCCGGACGTGCCATGAGGGTGCTCCTGTCCGGGGTCCGGGTCGCACCGGAATCGGAGGTGCTCAAGAACGACCATATCGCCACCTCGGTGCGCTACGACAACAGCTTCTTCTTCAAGTTTTACCGCCGGGTGGAGGAGGGGGTGAATCCCGAGGTGGAAATCGGCAGCTTCCTCACCGATGAGGCGGATTTTGCCGGTGTGGCCCCTTTCGCCGGGAGCATCGAATACCGTCATGTCGGGAAAGAGCCGGTTACTCTCGGCATTCTCCAGGGGTACATGCCCAGTCATAGCGATGCCCTGGCCGTCACCGTCGACGAGGCGGGACGTTTTTTCGAGCGGGTCCTCGAAGCAAAGGGAAGGAGCAGTAAGCCATTGCCAACTCCGCAGCCGCTTCTGGGCGACTGTTGCAGCACCGTTTCCGCAGACATCCATGATCTGCTGGGAGGGTTTTACCAGGGGCTGACCGAGCTTATCGGCCGGCGAACCGGCGAATTGCACCTGGTTCTGGCTTCGCGTGCTGACGATGTGGGTTTTGTTTCAGAATCGTTCAGCAAGCTCTATCAACGCTCCGTCTATCAGTCGATCCGCGCCTCGGTGCGCCGGGTCTTTTTCCGGCTGAGCGCCATCCTGGCCAGGCTCCATGCTGCCGACAGGGAGATGGCAGTGGCACTGCTGGCGGCGGAGCGCGATTTGCTGAAATGCCTGCAGCGCCTCAACGAAAGGGTTTTTCCCGCCAGGAAGATCCGCATCCATGGCGATCTCCACCTGGCCAGGCTGCTTTATACCGGCAAGGATTTCATCATAACCGATTTCGAGGGAGAGCCGGGCCGAAGCATGAGCGAGCGCCGGATCAAGCGGTCACCGCTGCGCGATGTGGCGGGAATGATCCGTTCGTTTCACGGCGCTGCCTATGGCCAGCTCATTGCCAACCATGGTCGGCTCAGGAGCGAGGATGCCGCTTTCCTCGAACCATGGGCTGATTTCTGGTACCGGCATGCGGCCGGATGTTTCCTCAAATCCTATCTGGCAACGGTTGCCGGGGCCGATTTCTTTCCGGATGACCGGGCGGCCCTGAAGAGCCTGCTGGACATCTTTATCATCGACAGGGCCGTGTATGAGCTTGGCGGCGCCCTGGAGAATCACCCTGAGCTGATTACCATCCCCATCAGGGGGCTTCTGGCGGTATTGGCGGGCGACTGATGTTTGCAAGAGATCGCGAACACTTTGAAGGCCCTGCCGTCAAAGTGATATTGACTTCCTAATGTTCCAGCCTGTTGGTATTTCGGTGCATAAATATGCGGATGGCGGGAACTCAATGAAAACGTTGGCGTTTAAATTTCCATTTTCGTGAAGATAATATTGGCGGACCATGGATTTATTTGAAATAACAGCCATACTGATGGTGCTGACGGCACTGTTCAGCTACATCAACTACCGGGTGCTTCATATGCCGACCACCATCGGAGTGATGTTCACTGCCCTGGTAGTCTCTCTGGGAATTGTTACCATGGGTGGCTTGGGGCTGGATATAGGCCAAGCCAAGGTTGCCCGGATATTGGCGACTATCGATTTTAACCAGGCGCTGTTACATGGCATGTTATCGTTTCTTCTCTTTGCCGGTGCAATGCATATCAAGCTCGATGATCTGACCAGCCAGAAATGGGCCATAACCGTGCTGGCCACGGCAGGCATAGTCGTTTCTGCCTTCATAATCGGCGTTCTTGCCTGGATCATGCTGGGTTTTCTGGGGATACCGGCTTCATTCATCTACTGTCTGCTGTTTGGGGCCCTGATCTCGCCGACCGACCCGGTCGCCGTCATCGGCATTCTCAAGACGGCCGGAGTTCCCAAGGACCTGGAAACCAAGATTGCCGGGGAATCGCTATTCAATGACGGCATTGGCGTGGTGGTGTTTCTGATCATCCTTGAGCTTGCACAGGGCGGCGGCGAAGTTACCGTGGGCAGGGTGGCATTGCTTTTTATTGAGGAAGCGGTCGGAGGCGTCTTGTTGGGGCTGGCGATCGGAGTATTATCCTACCAGATGCTCAAGCGGGTGAACAACTACCAGGTGGAAGTGATCATCACGCTGGCACTTGTTATGGGCGGTTATGCGCTGGCGGACAGGATACATACCTCCGGTCCCATTGCCATTGTGGTGGCAGGTTTGCTGATCGGCAACCATGGCCGTGCTTTTGCCATGTCTGAAATTACCCGCGCACGCCTTGACGACTTCTGGGAGCTGGTGGACGAGATTCTCAATGCCCTGCTCTTCATGCTGATCGGCCTGGAAGTGCTGGTCATGCCATTTACGAGGGCTCTGCTCTTTGCCGGACTGCTTTCGATCATCATCACTTTGTTTGCCCGTTGGGCCAGCGTGGGAGGGGCGGTGCTGCTCATGCGTTCGTTCAGGACATTCAGCCGGGGATCTGTAAAAATTCTCACCTGGGGCGGATTGCGCGGCGGCATTTCGGTGGCGCTGGCCCTGTCGATTCCGACCGTGCCGGAAAGGATGACCATAATTACCATCACCTACATTGTCGTTGTATTCTCCATAGTCATTCAGGGTATGACCTTGGGCAGGCTTGTGGACCGAATCTATCCCGACGTATAAGACGAAACATCCTCTTCAGTAGTCATGTTAGACAAATAGGAGATTGAAATGGTGCGTACATTGTTATCGCTTGCCTTGTTCATTCTGATGACAGCGACAATGGCATCCGCTGCACCGCAAAAAAAACCGGTGGATTCGGCACCGATACCGGTTAAAAGCATTGCTCCCCAATTGCCTGAGGCACAGGTCGAGCTTGACGGCAAGCCTTTGCTCGCAATTAAAGCCAAGGTCCTCTCCTTTTCACCGGAAGACCGGGCAAAAGCAGTATCGTCACGGCTGGCAAAGCTCATAAAAGACCCTCTGTTCAATGCCGAGTCATTGAAAGTGATGGACAGTGAAACCACCACCGATATCGTTGCCGGCGATACGATTCTCATGAGTGTAACTGAAGCTGATGCCCGGGCTGAAGACAAACCACGCCTGGCATTGGCGGAAGAGTACGCAGCCAAGATCCGCATGGCCGTGGTTACCCATAACAAAGCTTACAGCATGCGGACCATACTGTTCGGCGCCCTGTACAGCTTGCTGGCCACGCTGGCTCTGATAGTCGCGCTCGCGGTGATCAATCACTTTCTTCCCAAAATCGTTGCCACCATTGAATCCTGGCGCGGGGCCTACATTCGTTCCATCCGTATTCAGTCAATCGAGGTCGTCAATGAAGAGAGGATCACCGCGCTCATAATTTCATTGGTCCGCGGTATCCGCGTGATTCTGATGCTTGGGCTGTTTTATCTCTACATCCCGCTTGTGCTGAGTTTTTTCCCCTGGACGCGCGGCATGGCGACCCAGCTCTTTGAATACATCCTGGCACCCATCGAGAAGGTCGGGCTATCTTTTGTCTCCTACCTGCCCAATATATTCTTTCTGCTGGTCATCGGCGCTGTTACTCACTACGCCATAAAGTTCATCAAGTTCCTGTTTTCCGAGGTTGAAAAACAGACCATTACCATTCCGGGATTTTATCACGATTGGGCCGACCCCACTTTCAAGATAGTCCGTTTTCTGATGATCGCCTTTGCTGCTGTTGTTGCTTTCCCATATTTGCCGGGATCTGACTCGCCGGCCTTCAAGGGTGTATCGGTTTTTCTCGGCGTGCTCTTTTCGCTGGGGTCAACATCGGCCATTTCCAATATAGTGGCCGGTGTGATCCTGACCTATATGCGAGCATTTAAGTTAGGTGACCGGGTCAAGATCGCAGACACGGTCGGTGACGTGGTGGAAAAAACTCTGCTGGTCACCCGCATACGAACCATCAAGAACGTTGATGTCACTGTTCCCAACGCCATGGTCCTGGGAAGTCACATTACAAATTTCAGCTCGTCGGCTCAATCTTACGGGTTGATACTTCATACAACCGTGACCATCGGCTATGACGCTCCCTGGCGGCAGGTGCACGAACTGCTGATTTCAGCGGCCCTGGCAACCGAGAACATACTTGAGCTGCCGGCCCCGTTTGTTCTTCAGACCAGTCTCGATGACTTCTACGTCAGCTATCAGATTAACGCTTACACTGATAAACCTTCGGTCATGGCCCGCACGTATTCAGAACTGCACCAGAACATCCAGGAAAAGTTCAATGAAGCCGGGGTCGAAATCATGTCCCCCCATTATTCGTCCCTGCGAGATGGCAATATGACCACGGTACCGGAGTCATACCTATCCGATTCCTATAAGCCGCCCCCCTTCAGGGTCAGCAAGGTGGATGCGGAGTAGCGGTAAGTCCTGTTTTTAAAACATTGGGGCAGATATTATGACCGAAGAACGAAACAGCTCTCATTCAGCGATTTGGAAACATCTGACAACTCTGTTTTCACGGTATCTGGATGAAAAAACCGAAGATATCAGGCACCACGATGTTATCTCGGACTTGGCCGGCCGTACCGAATTGTCCGGCAATTATCTCTCATCCATCATTCTGGCCAATCTGATAGCACTCCTTGGGCTTCTAACCAACAGTGTGGCAGTTGTGATCGGCGCCATGCTGATCTCGCCGCTGATGGGGCCCATCTTTTCCCTGGGACTGGCCTTTGCCATGGGGGACCTTGTCCTGTCGCGCCGGGCGGTACGCAACATTGCTCTCAGTATCTTGATTACCGTCTTTGTGGCAGCCCTGTTTACGCTAATATCTCCTCTCAAGGGGGCCACCCACGAGATTCTGGCCCGCACCCGCCCCAATATCTACGATCTGCTGATAGCTGTATTTGCCGGAACGGCCGGGGCGCTGGCCCTCTGCACCCGCAAAAACTACCTCTTTACCACCACCGGGGTTGCAGTTGCCACGGCGGTCATTCCACCGTTGAGCGTGGTCGGATACGGTGTTGGCACTTGGCAACTAGGCATGGCCGTGGGCGGATTTTTGCTGTTCTTCACCAACCTTGTGGCAATCGTGATCAGTTCGAATGTCGTCTTCTATATTTTGAGATTCAGGGGAAGCATGGTTGAGGAATCCCGCTATCCGGCCAGGCGGCGGTTCCAGATCCTGGGCTCCGTGCTGGTTATCATCTCCATCCCGCTGGTGGTGACCCTTGTGACGGACATCCGCAAGGTGAATCTGACCAGCAGGGTGGAAAATATCCTGAAATCGCATTTGGACCGCCAAAAACATTCGCGGCTGACGAATGTTTCCATCAGCAGGGAAAACGGCAAGTTATTGGTGGCGGCCTCAATCAATACGGTAAAGTATGTGGATAGCGAGATTCTGAAGGATATAGAAAAGGAACTTACCGCCCAGATTGGCACTCCGGCCACGCTGGATCTGGAGCAGGTTGTTGTCCGTTCCGGAGCTGTGGATCCGGCCCCGCTCCGGGCGGTCCTGCCGGTTGTGGCGCAGCTTCCGGAGACATTGGCAACCCTGCGCGAAAAGACCATGGTGCGGCTCAATGACGGTTGCCGCGACATCGAGTCGTACATCAAACCCTACAAGATTAAAGGCTGCACCGCCACTTTCTCGGATCAGAACGAGCCGATTGTGGTTACTGTCACGGTTGCACGGGATTATCCATTTTCCCAGGAGGAACAAAGCTGGCTGAAGGTTGCCCTGGAGAAAAAACTGGGTGAATCCCTGGCACTGGAAGTGGACACCGTACCACTGTTGCCCCCCATAACCTTCGGCAGCGATGGTAAACCTGACGAGGCAAGCCGCAAAGCCCTGGCGATTTTAAAGGAGCTTTCCGAGAAAGGCCTGGAACAATACATAGTTATTACCGCTCCGCGCACCACGCGCAATAACGGCGCCCTCAAAAAACGGGACCTGGATTCCCTGAAAGATTATCTGGTCAATGGGTTGAATATCCCGTCGATCAGCATCACCCGTGGTCCTGATCATGGTGCGGACCTGCGGGTAACGGTTGAACCGGACCAAAAATAACAACGATGATATCCGTTTTAGACCTGATCGGCCCATATTCACGACGATTACCTGCCACGCCCGAGGGGCCTCATGAATAAACGCTTCAATCTATTGCGTGAATTCTCCGTTCCACTTATCGCCGGGGTTGTGATCGCCCTTGTCTGGGCGAACCTCGGCCACGAAAGTTACCATCACTTCGTACATGCCACGCTCCTTGGCCCACTCAGCGTGCATTTCCTGACCAACGACATCTTCATGGTCATATTCTTCGGCATTGCCGCCGCGGAGATTACCCAAAGCTGCCTGCCCGGCGGGGATCTTCACCCTGTAGGGAAGGCGCTCAATCCTCTGTTGGCCACCTTTGGCGGGGTGGTCGGTCCGGTCGCCGTCTACTTCATCCTGAACTACTTCATCGGCTCGCCGGATCTGGTCAATGGGTGGGGCATTCCAACCGCAACCGACATAGCCATTTCCTGGCTTGTGGCGCGAATCATTCTCGGGAACAACCATCCGGCCATTTCCTTTCTCCTGCTCCTGGCAATTGCCGATGACGCCATGGGGCTTGCCATTATTGCCATTTTCTATCCCGATCCCCTGTTGCCGGCCGCACCTGCCTGGCTGTTTCTGACCGGTGCCGGGATGTTGTTTGCCTGGGCCCTGCGCCGGAAAGACGTGAAAAACTACTGGCCATACATGTTGTTCGGGGGCGGGCTTTCCTGGGCCGGGCTTTATGGTGCGAGTCTGCATCCGGCCCTGGCCCTGGTGCCGATCGTGCCGTTTCTTCCCCATATCCACAGGGATAACAAGGAACTCTTCGAGGTGGATGCGAAGGACGCCTCGACCTTGGCGACTTTCGAGCACGAGTGGAAGGTCATCGTGGACTTCGGGCTTTTCATGTTCGGACTGGTCAACGCCGGGGTCCGTTTCTCCTCCATAGGCACAGGGACCTGGCTCGTATTCGATGCACTCCTTTTTGGTAAATGCATCGGTATCTTCGCTTTTTCCCTCCTTGGAGAAGTGCTGGGCATTCATCTTCCCAATGGCATGAATCGACGACATCTTTTTCTGGTGGGAATCATTGCAGGCATAGGCTTCACAGTGTCGCTCTTCATCGCCGACCAGGCCTTCGTGGAATCCGTTCTCCAGGAGGAAGCGAAGATGGGGGCGTTGTTTTCGGTCGGTATTGCGGCCCTGGCCTTTGTCGCGGCAAGGATGATGGGGATACGGAAGTTAGGTTGAATGCGGATATTGTCGGCGGTTTCACTCTGCATGGCCGCGAGTGTTTCCGGGCAACGCGCAAAGTATGTTGATCAGGCTTGGCAATGGCGCCATTGATCCGTACGGATTCTATATTTCCACTTGTTGCCCCAGTTCGACCACCTTTTCGGCTGGAATGTTGAAGAAAGCCGTTGCTGCGAAGGAATTGCGGGACATGAAGGAGAAGAGTTTTTCCTGCCAGCGCATCATCCCGGATTGGCGCGGGGTAGAAATGATGTTTTCCCGTGCCAGGTAGTAGGTGGCATGATCCAGATTCACCGACAGACCGTATGATTCGCACTTGCGCAATGCCACCGGCACGTTGGGGCTCTGCATGAAGCCGTAACGTACAATGACCCGGTAAAAACCCATCTCCAATTTTGTTACGGTCACCCGTTCGGCTGCCGGCACCCTCGGGACCTCCTCCGTCAGTACGGTAAGTATGATTGTCTGCTCATGCAGTACCTGATTATGGGCCAGGTGGTGATAGAGCATGGGTGGAGTCCCGGTTGGGCGTCCGGTCATGAAAACCGCTGTTCCCGGCACCCGGTGCGGGGGGGCGCCGGCCAGAGTTTTGATGAAGTCCTCCAGAGTTTCCTTATCCCCCCGCACTATTTGATTGATAGCTTTCCGCCCCCGTCGCCATGTTGTCATGAGGGTAAACACCGTTACGCCGGCAACGAGGGGAAACCAACCGCCATGGTCGATCTTGAGCAGGTTTGCGCCAAAAAATGGGAGATCCACGGACAGAAACAGGCAGGCCAGGGCAGCGGCCGATGTTGTCTTCCAATGCCAACGCTTCACCATCAGAAAAAACGCAAGAACAGTTGTGATGACCATGGTGGTGGTTACGGCAACACCGTAGGCTCCGGCCAGGTTGGTCGAAGAGCCGAAGCCAAAGACCAGTGCGATGGTCGTTGCCATCAATCCCCAGTTTACAGCCGGAAGATAGACCTGCCCGATCTCTTCGGACGAGGTCTGGATCAGCCGGAAACGTGGGCTGTACCCCAACTGCATGGCTTGGCGGGTAAGGGAGAACGCACCGGATATGACGGCCTGGGAGGCTATTACCGTTGCCAGCGTTGCCAGGAAAATTAGGGGATAAAGCGCCCATCCCGGCGCCAAGTGGTAGAATGGATCGATTGCCTCCCCTGGGCGGAGCAGGAGCAGCGCCCCTTGGCCGAAATAGTTGAGGAGCAGGGCCGGCAGGACATATGTGAACCACGCCACGCGGATCGGACGCGGGCCGAAATGCCCCATATCGGCATAGAGAGCCTCGCCCCCGGTCACCACCAGAAAAACCGAACCGAGAACCAGGAAGGCGAGCTGGCCGTTGTCTATAAAGAAGCGCGCGCCGTGCAGCGGGTTCACCGCTGCCAGGACCTCCGGCGCCCGAAGGATGCCGCCCACGCCAAGCAGTGCAATGGTGGCGAACCAGATTGCCATTATCGGTCCAAAGACTGTTCCGACCTTGGTTGTGCCCTGTTTTTGGAATAGGAAGAGCGTGATGAGGATCAGTACGGTTATTGGGATGACAAAGTCCTTGAGCGCCGGCGCAGCCACTTTAAGTCCCTCTATGGCGCTTAATACCGATATGGCCGGGGTTATGACCCCGTCGCCGTAGAGCAGGGCAGCCCCGAACAGGCCCAGCGGCAGGAGGTAACGTCTCTGGGTGGGGGAAAGATGTTGCCGTGGCGTCAGGAGGGCGAGCAGCGCCAGGATTCCGCCTTCACCCCGGTTGTCGGCCCGCATCAGGAATAACAGGTATTTGAAGGAGATCACCAGGGTAAGGGCCCAGAAGACGAGAGATAGTATTCCCAGTACGTTGGCCGGAGTCGGCGCCAGGGAATGGGTGCCATGGAAACACTCCCTGAATGCATAGAGTGGGCTTGTTCCTATGTCGCCATAAACGACCCCGAGCGCTGCCAGACTCGTTATGAAGAATTGGCGGCCGTGAAGATCGGTCTGCGGCTTTTCGCTGCCGATGTTTTCTAGCCCGGAATCTTTCATGAGTATCAATTACGGATTGCCCGCAGGAGGTTCGGCCCATATAAGCAGGCGCCGCAAAGTTTCCTTACTGTTCGGCCCCGTCCATACCTCCTGATTTACCGGTTTCCAGCCCATATCCGCCCCTTATGTCAAGCGCTCCGGCATGGGGCCTGCTTGTTGTTCGCAATCGCACGAACGGCGACACGTTTTTGCCTTTCAATTATACAAAGGAAGTAATGAATGACAAATTTACCTGGCAATGCAGCCGCGGTTGTAAAAATGCCTGATTAAGTTACACTTGGTCAATTTCGACATGGGTACGATTTTTATGAAGACCGAAATGCCATTGCAGCTGTTATGCGGTTGCCAATGATGACCGCCCCGCTTATAAAACAGATGTTTTGGTTTAGGCCCAAGTTCCGTTGGTAGGAAATTTAATGGCAAATGTAGATCCGAAAGCGAGCCGGTTCTCCATATTTCAGGGGATTTTGCCCATCGAAGGTCCCAGGGTGTCTGCCGACGTCATTGCCGGCATCACGCTGGCTGCCCTTGCCATACCTGAAGTAATGGGCTACACGAAGATTTCCGGAACGCCGGTTATCACCGGTCTCTATACGATGCTTATCCCAATGCTGCTCTTCTCTCTATTCGGGTCATCCAGACACCTCGTGGTGGGCGCCGATTCCGCAACAGCGGCCATTCTCGCCTCCGGAATCACCGGAATGGCGGCACCGAGGTCGGGCGAGTGGCTTGCCCTGGCTGGTCTTCTTGCCCTCATGGCAGCCGTTTTCCTGCTCCTGGCCCGGATCGCCCGATTGGGCTTTCTGGCTGACTTCCTGTCACGCACCGTGCTCGTCGGCTTCCTTTCCGGGGTAGGCATCCAGGTGGCTGTCGGAGAAATTCCAGGCATGCTCGATCTGTCCGTCAAAGGCCCGGGCACCATTCACAAGCTGGCTGCCACCGTGGCACAGCTTGAACAGACGAATTTTACAGCCCTCATGGTAGCGGTTACGGTCCTGGTGGTTGTCGTTGCTTTGCGCAACGTATCAAAGAAAGTTCCAGGCGCACTGCTGGCAGTCATGGGCGCCATCATAGCAAGTTGGGCGTTCAACCTGGAAAGCTACGGGGTCCGTGTCCTGGGCCCGGTCCCGAGCGGCCTGCCGAAGCTTGGACTCCCTGAAGTGGCAATTGATATCAATCTTATCGAAAAGCTTTTGCCCACGGCGTTTGCCATGTTCGTGGTTATCCTTTCCCAGAGTGCGGCCACTGCACGCGCCTATGCCGACCGCTACAACGAGCGCTTCGACGAAAACATGGACCTGGTGGGCCTGTGCCTGGGCAATATCGGCGCCGGCCTGACAGGAACATTTGTCGTGAACGGCAGTCCTACCAAGACCCAGATGGTGGAGAGCGCGGGTGGGAAAAGTCAGATTTCGCAGCTTATGGCCAGCTTCGTTGTCCTCATGGTACTGCTCTTTTTTACCGGTCCTTTGGCCTATATGCCGAACTCGGTGCTTTCGGCCGTGGTCTTCCTGATCGGTGTGGAACTGATAGACATCAAAGGCATGAAGAAGATCGGCACGGAACGGCCTTGGGAGTTCTGGGTGGCGCTGATAACCGCAGCCGTGGTCGTCTTTGTGGGGGTTGAGCAGAGTATACTGCTGGCCATTGTCCTGTCACTGGTCGTACACACCCGGCATGGCTATCTGGTAAGGAACATGCTCCTCGTCCCGGACGAAACCCAGGGCTGGCGCCAGCAGCCGATCGGTTCAAAGATGCAGGTCATGCCCGGCCTCTTGATCTACCGCTTCATGCACAACATGTACTATGCCAACAGCCAGGTGCTTAATCATGAGATCGTCGAACTTGCCAGAAGCGCTGATCCGCCTTTGTCCTGGTTTTGCATAGATGCTGCCGCTGTCAATGATGTGGATTTTACGGCATCGGAAACCCTGCGCACGCTCCAAGGTAATCTTGCCAGCCAGGGCATCAGGCTGGTGATGTGCGAAGTTGTCGAAGAAGTGCGCCAGGAGTTCGACCGCTCAAGGCTCACCGATCTGTTCGGCAGGGATGCCTTTTTTCAAACCCTTGGCGCTGTGGTTATTGCCTACAGCCAAAGGAATCCGTCCCACTGGAATGGCCGGGACCGGCTAAACCCAAATCAGCTGTCGGAAGGAGAATCATCATGAAATACAGCGAAAAATTCAGGGTAAATCCCGGGAGCAGGGTCAGGTTGGACAGGATTGATGCCGCGTTTAAGGATAAACACGAGGACCAGGCATCGGCACTGGTGGAGCTGGAGAAATACACGCAACAGCTGCGCGAACTTCAGTACCTCCTGTACGCCGAGGGCAAGCAGTCGCTGCTCATCATCCTGCAGGCCATGGATGCCGGAGGCAAGGATGGCACCATCAATCACGTTCTCGGCAATATGAATCCACAAGGCTCAAGGGTATACGGTTTTAAGGTCCCCTCGGCCGAGGAGGCGGCCCATGATTTTCTCTGGCGCATTCACCTGGCCGCGCCGCAACGCGGCCAGGTTGCCATTTTCAATCGTTCCCATTACGAAGATGTTCTGGTCAGCCGGGTGCATGGTCTGGTCTCGAAGAAGGTTTGGTCGAAGCGTTATGAACAGATCAACGATTTTGAAAAAAACCTTGCCGACAACGGCACCCATATCCTGAAGTTCTTTCTGCACATCAGTCCGGACGAGCAGCTCCGGCGCTTCAAACAGCGGATCGATGATCCGGCGCGGCACTGGAAGATCAGCGAGTCGGACTACAAGGAACGCAAGTATTGGGACGATTACAGCAAGGCCTTCGAGGATGCCCTGAGCAGGTGCAGCACGGCGCACGCCCCTTGGTACGTCATCCCCGCCAACCATAAGTGGTTCCGCAATCTGGCTGTATCGCAGATAGTGGTCGAGGCCCTGGAGTCGCTGAAGATGACATTTCCTCAGCCGTCGGTGGATATCGGGGAAATCAAGGAGAAATACCACCAGGCAGAGGAAGAGGCGGCCGCAAGAAACAATGGGAAGGTAAAGGGAAAAGGCGGGAAAAAGGGCAAGAAATAGTCCGCCATTTCTAAAGCCAGGAGTCAGACGGTATTGGTCACGTTCCGGTCAATGGATGATCCGCTCTTTGCGCAGAAGCTTGTAGACCCATACCTTGATTAAATCGTTAACAACAAACCAGCTGAGCGCATACCCCCAGACAAGCAAGGCATACTGCCAGCCGATGGGGGCAATGAACCAGCCGTAAACGGCAAAGATTGTCGCCGCGATCTTGGTCGCCATTGCCGCCCAGAAGAGCGCCGGGGCAGGATAGGGCGGTTGCCAGAACCTTCGCTCGGTGCGGGTGACGAAGATGGTCAGGTGCCCGGCGATGGCGAGTTTCAGGAAGACGAAACTTTGCACCTGTTCGGCGGGCAGCTTGAAGTAAACCTTGGCCAGGTAGAAGATCCCGAAGCTGGCGATGACCCCCAGGATGCCGAGAACCGTGGCAAGTGTCATGACTTCGGCCATATTCCAGCGTATCGGGCGGTCATCGACCTTGGTATTGTCGAAGGCGATGGCAAGGATCGGGATGTCGTTGAGAAATGCCAGGATGATGATCATGATGGCGGTCACCGGGTAAAAGTTGAAGATGAGGATGGAGGCGGTCATGAAGAGGATTACCCGGATGGTTTCGGCGATCCGGTAGATGCTGTAGCTTTTCATTCTCTCGAAGGTGACCCTTGCCCCTTTCACCGCGTCAACGATGACGGAAAGGCCGGGCGCCAACAGGATGAGGTCGGCGGCGGCACGGGCCGCGTCCGTGGCCCCGGAAACCGCTATGCCGGCATCGGCCTTCTTCAGAGCAGGCGCATCGTTAACGCCGTCGCCGGTCATGCCGACAATGTGGCGGCCTTTCTGAAGCCGGTCAACGATAAGATACTTGTCCTCGGGGAATACCTGGGCAAAGCCGTGGGCATCCTCGATGAGGGCAATGATCTCCGATTCATGACTCTGCACATACCCTTTGGGCAGGGTGAGCTTTTCGAACTCCTTTTCCAGCGACTTCACAACCGACCGGCCGAACTGCTCCGCGTCCTCCTCACCCATGTCGGGAGAGAGTTTTCTCACCAGGGTCTTTGCGACCACCTCACCCAGCAGGATGAATTCACGGGTGCTTGCTCCGCTCAGTTCCCGGGCATTGAGGATTTCCGTGCCGACCCCGAGTACTTCGGCAATGTGCCGGGCAATTGCGATGTTGTCCCCGGTGACCATCTTGACATTGATACCGAGGCGCTTGGCCTCTTCTATGGTGCTTTGCGAATCATCCCTGGGGGGATCGAAGAGCGGAATAAGGCCCAGGAAATCGAATTGGGTGTCATCGGGGCGTTTTCGGGCAACACCAAGGGTACGGTAGCCGTTCCCGGCAAACTTATCGACCCTTCGGGCCATGTCCCGGTGTTCCGGTTTGTCGCCGCACAACTCAAGGATGACCTGAGGCGCACCTTTGGTAACGGCAAAGTTCCCGCCCTCTGCCTCGACCAGCGCCTCGGTCCTCTTGCTTACAGGATCAAAGGGAACGAAAGAAACCTGCCGGTATGCTGCAAGGCTGTCAGTTTCCGCCCCGGCCCGCAGGTATTCGAAGATGGGGAGCTCAATCGGATCGCTGTTTTCTTCACGGGAGGCGAGCGCAGCGCACAGCAGCAGTTCTTTAACGTCGTGGCCGATGGCAGTCACAGGATCGGCCACGGTCATGCGGTTCTGGGTAAGGGTTCCGGTTTTGTCTGAGCAGAGGATATCGACACCGGCCAGCTCTTCGATGGCTACCAGGCGGCTGACAATGGCGTGCTTCTTTGCCAGGTTCATGGCTCCGATCGCCATGGTGACGGAAAGGATCGCCGGCATGGCAACCGGTATGGCGGCCACGGTCAGGACCAGGGCGAAGCGGAGGATCTCCAGCATGTTCTCGTGCCGGAACATTGCCGTGATAAGGATGACTGCCACCAGAAAGATGGTGATCAGGATCAGATAGTTGCCGATATTGATGACGGCCTTTTGAAAGTGGCTCTTTTCTTCCCGCTGTGCCTGGGCGACCAGTGCTACCGTCTTGCCGAAGAATGTATTGAGCGCCGTATTGATGACGACTCCCAGCATCTCCCCCTGCTTTACCACGGAATTGGAATAGGCGATATCTCCGGCTTTCTTGCTTGAAGGCAACGACTCTCCGGTCAAGGCCGACTGGTCCGCCTGGATGTAGTCACCTTCGATGAGCTTGAGGTCAGCCGGTATCAGGTCGCCTATCTTGACCTTGATGATGTCTCCCGGTACCAGGTTCCTGGCATCGATGGTCCGATATACCCCGTCACGTAAAACCAGGGCATTTTTCGCCAGTTTTTCCTTCAGTACCTTGAGAGCGTTCAGCGCCTTGGATTCCTGCCAGAAGTCTATGAAAACATTGGTAACGAGGAGAATGGTGATGATCGAGAAGTCTTCCCACTTCCCGACCAGCGCAGACAGTAGTGCCGCAGCCTCTATCATCCATGGGATTGGTCCCCAGAAGCGTCGTATAATCCGGTGGAACAGCGACTCCGACTTTTCGGGAATTTCATTGTAGCCGTATAGCTTCAGCCGTTCCCCTGCCTCCTCTGCGGAGAGGCCTTTGCTTCTATCGCTTCGAAGTTCGTTGAGGGTGTCATCTATGGATAAGGATGAAAACGTTTCAGTGCTCTTTGTCATACAACCCCCGCTCGGAATGCTGCATTTTTATCTTTTCGCGTGTCGCTACCGGGAATGTGCCGGCGCCATGGCGCGAACGGCATGGTTGGGACTGCTCCCAAGTTGGCTGAATTAATTATACAAAGGATGCCTTGAATGACAAATCATTGGGCCTGGACATTGACTACCTGATTGCTCTTGTTAGTATTAAAAAGTGATTTACGCAAACAGAGCGCTTTAAACTAAGCGAGTTGGTTATCTTTATTATGTAAAGGGATTGTAATGGTTGAGATGTTGGAAAGAAAGGAGTACGGACCTTTTGTCTTGGCCTCTCTTTCTTTTGTTACCGGTATTATTGCCGGTTGCGGGGCATATCTGTTCCGCTCTTTGATTGCCCTTATTCACAATATTTTCTTTTACGGCAAGTTGTCGATTGTCTACGACGCGAATATCCATGCGAGTCCCAGCCAATGGGGAATGTTAGTCGTACTGGTGCCGGTTGTCGGTGCGATAGGTGTCGTTTACCTGGTAAGGAATTTTGCACCAGAGGCAAAGGGACATGGCGTCCCCGAAGTGATGGATGCGATCTATTATAACAGAGGGATCATACGCCCGGTGGTGGCTGTAGTGAAATCACTGGCTTCGGCCCTCTCCATCGGTACCGGCGGTTCAGTGGGTAGGGAAGGGCCCATTGCCCAGATCGGATCGGCCTTTGGTTCGACACTGGGCCAATTGCTGCGGATGAGTCCATGGCAATGCAATGTTTTGATCGCTGCCGGAGCCGGTGGCGGGATTGCCGCAACTTTTAACACCCCGTTGGGAGGCCTGCTGTTTGCTACGGAAATCCTGCTTTTTGAAATAAGCGTCAGAACCCTGGTCCCTGTGGTCATAGCCACAGCAACGGCTACATATATCGGGCAACTTTTTTTCGGCACATACCCGGCTTTTAAGATTCCTGCCCTCGAATCACCATTCTTTCAGCTCGACAATCCGCTCGTGCTTCTTGCCTATGTTGGCCTTGGGATCGGCCTCGGTGTTGTATCCACAATCTTTATCAGGGCCGTTTATGGCTTGGAAGACCTGTTCGAAAACCATTTTCCCGGCAACGATTATGTGCGGCATATAACGGGTATGCTCCTGGTTGGTGTGATGTTTACCGCACTTCAGATGTATTCAGGGCACTATTATATCGAGGGTGTTGGGTACGCAGCGATCCAGGACATACTGACAACGACTTTACAAGGGGCAGGATTCCTTCTGATTCTTTTCGTACTTAAACTGGTTGCTACTGCATTGACCATCGGGTCTGGAGGATCCGGGGGGATTTTCTCTCCATCCCTGTTCATCGGCGCTTCATGTGGTGGGGCATATGGAATTGTTCTCAATAGTCTATTCCCTGGACTTGGAATAAGTGCTCCTGCTTTTGCAATAGCAGGAATGGCCGGGAGCGTGGGGGGGGTCACCGGGGCGGCCCTTACCGCAATAGTGATGATCATGGAAATGACCCTGGACTATAGCGTGGTGATTCCTGTGACAATAACCGTGGCCATAAGTTTCGGTGTTCGGAAGCTGCTTTGTCGGGAGAGTATCTACACCATGAAGCTTGCGAGGCGGGGACATTTGATGCCCGAGGCGCTTCATTCCAATATTCATAATCTTAAAAAGGCAAAGGAGATTATGGATACAAGGTTCTGCACGATTAGCGTGAATTTGACTGTCCTAGACCTGGGGGAATTGATCCGGAATACACCTGAGATGCACTGGTACCTCATCATCGATCAGGAAAAAGTACTCGGCCTTCTGTCACGTGAAGCGGCGCTGGAGGCCGCACACTTCAAGATTGATTCTGATTCGGTTGCAAACTTACCAGGGCTTAATTATATCGTGGTGACTGAAGAAAGCCAGTATTACAACATAATTACGAGAATGCATCTGGCAAATGCATCCGGTGCTTTGGTTGTGCATGGGGAAGCGGCGTTGCCGAGTAATGTCGTTGGCATAATCGGTGTCGAGCAGATTGCGGATACGGTCTTCCAAAGTGCAGAATTCTTTCCAATGGTTACAGGCCCTAAATAGATTCGGGTGAAGAAGAGTCACAGAAGTAGGCAGGTTATGGCTTTATGATGATAGGCGTGCCGTCTGCTACCATTCGCCATAACTCGTCCATCTCAGCATTGTTCACGGCTATGCAGCCTTTGGTCCAATTTCTTCTGTAGTGAAAGTCGGCCAGATCCTCAAATCCTTTTGGAAGACCATGAATCATGATGTCTCTACCAGGTGGTTGGCCGAGAGTCCTGGCAACGGCCAGATCCTGTTTGTTGGGATAGGAAATGTGCAGTGATTTGTAAAACCGGCTGTCTTTTTTGTGATGGTCGATTATATAGGTCCCTTCCGGAGTCCGGCAGTCACCTGCCCTTTGTTTGCGGCCGAGCGGGTTTCTTCCCAGTGCCACCTGATATGATCTGACCACTTCGTTTCCTGAGAGCAGTTGCATGATCTTCTGGTTTTTGTAGACGATCACTCGCTCAACCGTGGGCAGGACGGCATAGGCATGGTGCGGTGGCAAGCTGACCATGGCGGCTAATAGGAGAAAACAAGCTAAGGCAGGCCCAAGGGCGGGTTTCATATGCATGTGGGTTAGTTTAACAAAACTGCTGCGATAAAATCCATCAAGAATATCGGGGCACTGTTGCCAAGATTAGGCAGAAGTATAAATATGCGTTAAAATATTAATGCTGGATTAAATTGATTTTTTGTAAGGGGAAGCGTCATGTCCAAAAATCTTGCTGTAAAAATCCTTGAGGACCATCTCGTCGAAGGCGAATTAGTACCTGGCAAAGAGATTGCGATACGTATCGATCATACTCTGTTGCAGGATGCTACCGGTACCATGGCAATGCTGGAGTTCATTGCCATGGGTATGCCGCGCGTCAAGGTGGAGTTGGCGGCTCAATACATCGATCACAATCTGCTGCAAACCGATTACAAGAATGCAGATGATCACGCATTCCTGACCAGTGCGGCCATGAAATTCGGCGTGCACCTCTCCAAGCCGGGCAACGGCGTCTCACACCAGGTTCATCTGGAGCGCTTCGGCGTGCCGGGCAAGGTGCTGCTGGGCGCGGACTCCCATAGTACGACCGCGGCCGGGTTGTCGATGATCGCCATTGGCGCGGGTGGTCTTGATGTGGCTCTGGCCATGGCGGGTCACCCTTTTTACCTCCCCTGCCCCAAGGTTATGGGGGTCAAGCTGACTGGCAGGCTGCCTGATTGGGTGTCCGGCAAGGATGTTATCCTGGAGATGCTTCGTCGTCATACCGTTAAAGGGGGGGTGGGAAAGATCATCGAATATTACGGTCCCGGCGTGGCCACGCTTTCGGTCACGGATCGGGCTACCATCGGCAACATGGGGGCAGAACTGGGTGCGACTACGTCCATCTTCCCCTCAGACGACCGGACGCGCGAGTTCCTGGTTTCGCAGGGCAGGGGCGAGTGCTGGCGACCTTTGGCTCCTGATGAGGGTGCCAGCTATGATGAATACGACGAGATTGACCTCTCAACCCTCGAACCGTTGATCGCTTGCCCTTCATCGCCGGACAAAGTGGTGAAGGTGTCGGAAGTCGAGGGGATCAAGGTCGATCAGGTTCTGGTGGGTAGTTCGGTAAATTCCTCTTTTCGCGATTTGATGACTGTCTGCCGGGTCCTTGAGGGGCAACGCATCGCCCCGCAGGTTTCGTTCCATGTCAATCCCGGCAGCCGTCAGGTATTGGAGAATGTGGCCGACCAAGGTGGCATAGTAACCCTGCTCATGGCAGGCGCGATTATCCACCAGTCAGGTTGCCTCGGATGTATCGGCATGGGGCAGGCTCCCGGTACCAACCAGGTTTCCTTGCGCACCTTTCCACGCAATTTCCCGGGACGGAGTGGCACCAAAGACGACAAGGTCTACCTTTGCTCGCCGGAAACCGCTGTTGCTGCCGGTATTTTCGGCGTAATCACCGACCCGCGAAAACTTGGTGAAATAAAGTCATATCCGGCAGTGCAGAATCCGTCCAAGTATCTGTTGGACGATTCCGGCATTATCCTGCCGCTGGAAGATACATCCTCGGTTGAGATCAAGACCGGGCCCAACATCGTCCCGCTTCCCGATTTCGAACCTTTGCCGGATACTCTGCTGGCGGAGGTGGTTTTCAAGGTAGGAGATAATATTACCACAGACCATATCATGCCTGCGGGTAATAAGGTGTTGCCGTTGCGGAGCAACATACCTGCCATCAGCGAACATGTTTTTGAACAGATTGACCCCACATTCCCTTCCCGCGCCAAGTCCGCCGGCAATGGCATCATTATTGGTGGCGAGAACTACGGGCAGGGATCCTCACGCGAACATGCCGCCATCGCCCCTCGCTATCTCGGCATCCGTGCTAAAATCGCCAAGAGTTTTGCTCGAATTCATAAGGCCAATCTTATAAACTTTGGAATAATGCCTTTAACCTTTAAAAATCCGGATGACTATGATCGGATTAATCAGGGCGACAATATCTCGTTTTCTGGCCTGCGGCTTTTAGTGGAAGACGCCGTCACGGAGATCCCGATCATTGTTAATGGCACGGAGATAATAACTCTCCTGAATGTTTCCGAACGGCAACGGAAGGAGTTGCTGGCCGGCGGAACCCTTAATTATGTGCGTCAACACCCAGAGTAAGCTAGAGGATGCGAATGACAAAGACATTCCGAAAGACCAAAATCGTGGCAACACTTGGCCCTGCCAGTTCAACTGAAGAGATGGTTGGCCGGCTCCTGCACGCAGGTGCGGATATTTTTCGGCTCAATTTTTCACATGGTGACAACGCCCAGAAGCTGGAGCTGATCCAACACATCAGAAAAGCCTCTGAGATGTGTGGGAGGACCGTTGGCATTCTGGCTGACCTGCAGGGGCCCAAGATAAGAACTGGGAAAATGGCTGGCAATGCCATGACCCTTTCCAAAGGCCAGGAAGTGGTTATCACAACCGATGATGTCTTGGGTAGTGATGGGGTCATACCTACCGTATATCGTTCACTTCCGTTTGACGTGAAGGTTGGTTCTCGGATTCTCCTGGATGACGGTTTGCTTGACTTAAAGGTCCTTGGAATAGAAGGTGAACTGGTACGTTGCCAAGTGATCACCGGCGGAGTACTGAAAAACAACAAGGGTATCAATTTGCCCGGAGTTCATGTTTCCGCCCCGTCGCTGACAGCCAAGGACCTCATTGATCTCGATTTTGCCCTCAATGCGGGTGTGGATTTCGTGGCGTTATCTTTTGTCAGAACATCCGAAGATGTAGAACAGATAAAGCGGATAATTTATATGAAAGGCAAAAATACGCCGGTTGTAGCAAAGATAGAGAAGCCGGAAGCCCTACGTAATTTTAAGAAAATCCTACGGGCAACGGATGCGGTCATGGTGGCGCGCGGCGATCTGGGGGTCGAGATTGAGGCTGAAAAGGTCCCCATTTATCAAAAAAAGATCATACAGGCCTGTAACGACGCGGGCAAAGCGGTCATAACTGCTACACAAATGCTTGACTCAATGGTGCGCAATCCTCGCCCTACCAGAGCGGAAACATCTGATGTTGCCAACGCAATTGTAGACGGCACAGATGCCGTGATGCTATCAGCGGAAACCGCCTCGGGCGATTACCCGTTCGAGGCAGTGGAAACCATGAACCGCATTGCTCGTGATGTCGAAAGTGCTAATTTCTGGAGTAAAACAGATAAAGGCATCATTTCAACACCAAGTATTGCCCAAGCTGTGGCGGAATCCGCCTGTCGTGCGGCTGAAAGCCTAAATGCCAAAGCGATTACCGTCTTCACTCAATCAGGTAGTACTGCTGCGCTCATATCGCGCTTCAGGCCGCGAATTCCGATCTTTGGTTTTACGACATCCCCGGAAATCGAACGAAGATTGTCCATATATTTTGGAATAAGGACAGTGGGTATAGGTGCCATGGAGGGGATGGATCAGCAGATAAGAACGGTAGAACAAGTCATGTTTGCACTTGGATACCGTAAAGGAGACATCATTATTATCATCATGGGCATTCCAATTGAGGCACGTGGCTCCACGAATCTGATTAAAGTTCATAAACTTGGAACCGGGGTGTTTTTTGAAATTTACTGATAAAACAGCTGGTAAGGTCCAATTTTGTTTTACAGTTAAGATAT
>MTLE01000160.1_pt2 | contig 92630 bp, 88 predicted proteins | sample 1982461 | NCBI WGS metagenome assembly MTLE01 (sample SAMN05712605, study PRJNA340218) | biofilm metagenome | isolation source: sample SPL anode biofilm adapted to -200 mV | place: USA | collected 2012-02-03 | reverse complement strand
TGGTCATGCCTGGCGACAACGTAGCTGTAACCGTCAACCTGATCACTCCGATCGCCATGGATGAAGGTCTTCGCTTCGCCATCCGTGAAGGCGGCCGCACCGTTGGCGCCGGCGTCGTCAGCTCGATTATTGAATAAAACGTTACGAGGATATCAATGCAGAGCCAGAAGATCAGAATTCGCCTTAAGGCATATGACCACAAGTTGCTTGATGTTTCTGTTACAGAGATTGTCGATACTGCAAAAAGAACTGGTGCACGCGTAGCAGGTCCCATCCCTCTGCCGACAGTTATAAATAAGTATTGTGTACTTCGTGGACCTCACGTGGACAAAAAATCAAGGGATCAATTCGAAATCAGGACGCACAAACGCCTTATCGATATCTTAGATCCGACTCAACAGACGGTTGATGCTCTTATGAAACTTGACCTGGCCGCTGGTGTTGATGTTGAAATCAAACTGTAACGTACTTTTTTCGAATAGGAATAGATATGAAAAAAGGTATTATCGGAAAAAAAATTGGAATGACGCAAATTTTTACGGAGGATGGGACTCGAGTTCCCGTTACCGTTGTTCAGGCAGGCCCTTGTGTGGTTACGCAGAAGAAAACCGCCTCTGTTGATGGATATAGCGCCGTTCAAGTTGGCTTTGAATCTGCGCCGACTGCGAATGCCTCGAAACCGATCCTTGGTCATTGTACCAAGACGGGTCAAGGTGTGTTTAGGCATCTCAGGGAATTCAAATTTGATGAAGCATCAGAAATGAATCTTGGAGATGTGCTCACAGTTGATCAGTTTGCAGTAGGTGATTTTGTTGATGTGACCGGCACAAGTATAGGCAAGGGGTTTCAGGGAGTTATTAAGAGGTATAACTTCAGGGGTGGGCGTGCCTCCCACGGCTCCCGCTTTCACCGTGCCCCTGGTTCCATTGGTGCTTCTGCCACACCATCACGTGTTTTTAAGAATAAAAAAATGCCCGGTCAGTTGGGTAACACCCAGGTCACCGTTCAGTGCCTTCAGGTAATTCGAGTAGATGCAGATGATAATCTACTTCTTATCAAGGGAGCCATACCGGGCCATCGCAACAATATTGTTCTTATTAAAAACAGTGTAAAAGCTTAAGAATATAGCGGGAGTACTTGTATGCCTTCGATAGCAGTCTATAACATGAACAGACAACAAGTTGGTGAAGTGCAGTTAGCTGAGGATGTTTTTAATGCAGAAGTTAAAGAACATCTGATGCATCTTGCACTCCGCATTCAGCTTGCCAATCGCCGCGCCGGAACCGTCAAAACCAAAACGCGCTCAGAAGTGGCGGGAAGCGGCAAGAAACCCTTCAAACAGAAGGGCACAGGAAATGCTCGGCAAGGGTGTGTAAGAGCTCCCCAGTATCCTGGTGGTGGTGTCGCCTTTGGTCCACAACCGAAGGAGTATCATCTGAGCATGAATAAAAAAGCACGCAGATCTGCAATCTGCTCTGCTCTCTCTCTTCAGTGCAAGAATAATCGTATTACCGTAATGGACAAGATAGATTTCTCATCTATCTCAACAAAAGCATTCGTAGACTTCATGAAACGTTTTGAAATTGAACGTTCTCTTATTATTACTGACGATTTCAGTAACAATCTTCACCTTTCGTGTCGCAATGTTCCACATGTGAAGCTTCTCAAGCATGACGCACTCAATATCCATGACATTCTAAAGTACAAGAATATCATTATCACGCAGGGTGCCGTGCAATCCGTAGAAGGAGTTCTGAATAAATGAACGTTTACTCAGTTATAAAGAAGCCGCATGTAACTGAAAAGACATCACTTGGTAGTGATGCCACAAATACAGTTACTATTGTGGTGGATAGAGATGCAAACAAAATTGAGATCAAACAGGCTGTCGAGACCCTCTTCAAGGTTAAGGTTGACAGTGTGAGGACAGTTAATGTGGCCGGGAAAGTCAAGCGTTTCGGTCGCAATTACGGCAAACATTCAAACTGGAAGAAAGCATTTGTCACCCTTTCTGAGGGACAGTCACTGGATTTCTTTGAGGTTTAAAAACATTTTCGGGGTTCACAATGGGAATCAAGATTTATAAGCCGACATCGCCAGGTCGTAGACACCAGACCTGCTCGACGTTTGAAGAGATCACGACATCAACGCCTGAAAAGTCTCTTCTTATAAAACTGAAGAAGTCAGGCGGCAGGAATGCTTTGGGCCGAGTAACATCTCGGCACCAGGGCGGGGGACACAAACAGAAGTACCGAATTATCGACTTTCGCAGGGACAAGATCAGCATACCTGCTAAGGTCGCGAGCATTGAGTATGATCCGTACAGAAGCGCTCGCATAGCATTGCTTCATTATGTTGATGGCGAAAAACGCTACATTCTGGCACCTCTTGATCTTAAAGTCGGAGACACTGTACTCAGTGGTCCTGAAGCCGACATAAAGCCGGGTAATGCTCTTCCGCTTAAAGCCATACCGTTGGGCACTATCATTCATAATGTCGAACTTAAGCTTGGTAAGGGGGCTCAACTGGCTCGCAGTGCAGGGACTTTTGCTCAACTCATGGCAAAAGAGGGCAGATATTCTCAAGTTAAACTCCCTTCGGGAGAAGTTCGCATGGTTCTTCAGGATTGTTATGCCACGATTGGTCAGGTAGGCAATGTTGACCATGAAAAGGTGAGCCTGGGGAAAGCTGGACGTGCACGTTGGCTCGGGAAGCGTCCCAAGGTTCGAGGTGTAGCAATGAACCCGGTGGACCACCCCCACGGTGGTGGTGAAGGTCGTACATCTGGTGGTAGACATCCCGTAACCCCTTGGGGTATTCCTACCAAAGGGTATAAGACTCGTACTAATAAATCCACTGATCGCTTCATTGTTAAGAAGCGCACCAAATAATCGTGAGGTCTGAACATGGCACGTTCCATTAAAAAGGGACCCTTTCTTGATGAACACCTGGCTAAAAAAGTACAGGCGGAAGGTCCCAACTCTAAAAAAATAATTAAAACTTGGTCGCGTCGTTCTACGATCACTCCTGACTTCATAGGTCTCAGCTTTGCTGTTCACAATGGCCGCAAGTTCGTACCTGTATATGTCACAGAGAATATGGTTGGTCATAAGCTCGGAGAGTTCTCGCCGACCAGAACGTTTCACGGCCATGCAGCCGATAGAAAGAGTAAAGCCAAGAGGTAGTAAAAGGAGTTTTCATGGAATCCAGTGCTAAGCTGACATCTGTTCGCCTTTCACCGCGTAAAACAAGACTTGTTGTTGATCTCGTTAGAGGCAAGGTAATCCAGGAAGCGCTTAATACTCTGCGGTTCCTTCCTCAGCCTTCAGCGAAGCTTGTTTCTAAGCTGTTGCAGTCTGCGGTAGCAAATGCGGAGCAAAAAGGTGTTTCAGATGTTGATGCTTTATATGTAAAGACAATTTATGTTGATGGCGGTTCTGTGTTGAAACGGTTTTTACCGCGTGCCATGGGACGGGCCAGCAAGATTCGTAAGCCGACAAGTCATATCAGTGTTACACTGTCAGATTCGAAATAGTTTGATTTTCGCGGAGGTGCAGTTTGGGACAAAAAGTTAATCCGATAGGTTTCAGACTTGGAGTAATTAAATCATGGGACTCCAAATGGTACGCTGAGGCTGATTATGCAAAACTTCTGCACGAGGATCTCAAGATTCGTGCATTCCTTAAAAAACGTCTGTATAGTTCCGGCATTTCTAAGATAGAAATTGAAAGAGCTGCGAATAAGACGAAGATAAATATTTATACAGCTCGGCCCGGTCTGATTATCGGTAAAAAAGGTTCAGAGGTTGAAACGATTAAGAAAGAGCTTTCAACTCTCACCTCCAAAGAAATTTTTATAAATATTATCGAAGTTCGTAAGCCAGAGCTTGATGCCCAATTAGTTGCTGAAAATGTAGCATTGCAGCTTGAAAGGCGAATCGCATTCCGCAGGGCAATGAAGAAGAGTGTTACTTCTGCTTTGAAGTTTGGCGCTAAAGGCATACGTATTACATGCTCTGGACGGCTTGGCGGAGCTGAAATGTCGCGTACCGAATGGTACCGTGAAGGGCGTGTCCCACTGCATACTCTTCGTGCTGATATTGATTATGGCTGTGCCGAGGCAAAAACGACTTATGGTCTTATTGGCATAAAAGTACTCATATTTAAAGGCGAAGTTCTTCCAGGTCATTAATACATTCTTTGTGGAACAGGAGTAAGTTTCAATGTTATTGCCGAAACGGGTTAAACATAGAAAACAGATGAAGGGACGCATGACCGGCAAACCCTGCCGTGGTATTTCCCTGTCCTTTGGAGAGTTCGGCTTGCAGGCTACAGAATGCGGATGGCTTGACTCGAGACAGATTGAAGCAGCCCGTATTGCCATGACCCGTTACATTAAGCGTGGCGGGAAAATATGGATTCGTATCTTCCCTGACAAGCCGCTTACCTCGAAGCCTGCTGAAACAAGAATGGGTAAGGGTAAGGGTTCTCCTGATTCTTGGGTCGCTGTTATCAAGCCTGGTACCATTCTGTACGAGATGGAGGGCGTTTCGGAGGAAGTGGCACGGGAAGCGCTCAGGTTGGCTGCTCACAAGCTGCCAGTCTCGACAAAGTTTATTACCAGGAGTGAAAATCATGAAGCCTAGAGACCTACGGAACATGTCCGCTGAAGGACTCGTGTCAAAGAAAAGCGAACTTGTTCAAGAATTGTTTAATCTCAAATTCCAGTTGCATACGGGAAGGCTAGAAAATACATCTAAGCTGAAATGTATACGTCAGGATATTGCTAGAATTAATACGATCCTCACCGAGAACAAGGCATAGGGAGCGCTAGATGAGCGAACGTGGTCATAGAAGAACACAAAACGGAGTTGTTGTCAGCGATAAAATGGATAAGACTGTAGTTGTAAAAGTTGATCGTCTGATTAAGCATCCCGTTTATAACAAATACATTAAAAGAAGCGCGAAATACAAAGTACATGATGAGAAAAATGTCTGCAAGATTGGGGACCGTGTTCAGATTATAGAATGCAGACCTTTAAGTAAAGACAAACGTTGGAACCTTAAACAGATTAGCAATTAATGCATCTCTTAAGACAGGGGTACTGAGTAATGATACAGATGCAAACAATATTGGATGTAGCAGACAATTCTGGTGCCAAAAAACTTTTTTGTATTAAAGTGCTTGGTGGTTCTAAACGGAAATATGCGGGAGTGGGCGACATAATTGTCGCTTCGGTTCGTGAAGCTCTGCCCAATTCCAAAGTCAAAAAGGGTGATGTGGTAAAAGCTGTTATTGTGCGTACCGCAAAGGAATTGGGACGTCCCGATGGGTCATATATCCGTTTTGATGATAATTCAGGAGTAGTAATAAACAACCAGAAGGAACCGGTAGGAACGCGCATCTTTGGTCCTGTTGCCAGAGAGCTGCGTGCTAAGAAGTTTATGAAAATAATCTCACTTGCGCCGGAAGTACTCTAATCTAATCGGAGAATCATAGATGCAAGCCACAAAAACACATGTCAGAAAAGGTGAGACTGTAATGGTCATTGCCGGTAAAGATAAGAACAAGACTGGTACAGTCATGCAGTTCTTGCCCAAAAAAGACGGTATTATTGTCGAAGGCCTTAATATGGTAAAACGTCATGTAAAGGCTCGTGGTAATGAACCAGGCGGGATCAAGGAAAAGGAAGCCTCGATCCATATCTCCAATGTCATGCCATACTGTGCAAAGTGCGCCAAGCCTGTACGGGTTAGGTTAAAAGTGCTTGAAAACGGCGATAAACAGAGATTATGTGCTAAGTGTGGCAATTCTCTCGAGAAATAGACAGGAGGAAGTGATTAATGGCTCGGTTGAAAGAGATTTACCATAAAGAAGTAATGCAAAAGCTTCGTAGTGATTTTAGCTATGCAAATATAATGGAAGTGCCCAAAATCGTAAAAGTTGTTGTAAATATGGGCCTTGGTGAAGCAATTCAGAATGTGAAAATTCTTGATTCTGCTGCTGCTGAGTTAGCTGCCATTACCGGCCAAAAAACTGTTATCACAAAAGCTAAAAAATCGATAGCCACGTTTAAACTCCGCCAGGGTATGCCTATTGGCTGTATGGTAACACTCAGGCGTGCAAAAATGTATGAGTTTCTTGACCGGCTTATGAATGTGTCCCTTCCCAGGGTTCGTGACTTTAAGGGCGTATCCGCAAAAGCTTTTGACGGAAAAGGCAACTATACTCTTGGCATCAAGGAACAGCTGATTTTTCCTGAAATTAATTACGATGCTGTTGACAAGATAAAAGGGATGAATATTACCATTGTTACCAGCGCTAAAACAGATGAGGAAGGTAGAGCTCTACTTAAGTACCTGGGCATGCCGTTCAGGAACTAAGATATTCTGGAGGATTCCGTGGCAAAAGTTTCAATGATAATTAAATCACAACGTAAACCAAAATTTAAAGTCCAACAACATAATCGTTGCGAAGTTTGCGGCAGACCTAAAGCTTTTTACCGCAAATTTAGAATGTGCAGGATCTGTCTTCGTAAGTATGCATCTATAGGACAGATTCCTGGCGTTATTAAATCGAGCTGGTAATCAACACCAAAAGAAGAAATTGACAGGAGTACATGTACGATGTCTATGACAGATCCTATTGCCGATATGCTTACAAGAATTAGAAATGCTAACATGGTTAAGCACCAGAAAGTTGACATTCCGTCTTCAACCATGAAAGTAAATATTGCTTCAGTTCTAAAGCAAGAAGGATATATTAAGAATTATAAGGTGATATCCGATAATCTGCAGGGCATACTGCGTGTTTACTTGAAGTATATTGATGATAAGGATGGTGTCATCAACGAAATCAAGCGCATCAGTAAACCGGGCGGTAGGGTGTATGTTAAAGCTGACGAAGTCCCGACAGTTAAATCAGGACTTGGTGTTGTTATTCTATCAACCTCCAAAGGAATAATCACCGACAGTGCTGCTCGTAAGGCTGGTTTGGGCGGTGAAATCATCTGTACTGTTTGGTAATCATACATTCAAGGAGCACGAAGCAATGTCGAGAATAGGGAAACTTCCCATAGATATATCCAAGGATGTAAAGCTTGCTTTTTCTGATTCTATACTGTCGGTTCAAGGTCCATTAGGAAAATTATCGCGTCGGATCATGCCCTGTGTAAATCTAGAGATTACAGACTCAAGTATAATTGTAACGCGAAATGATGAGTCAGGAACTGCAAGGTCAGCTCACGGTCTTACGCGTACATTAATCAGTAATATGGTGAACGGTGTTACCAAAGGTTTTCAGAAGAGCCTTGAAATTAATGGTGTAGGATACCGTGCTGAAGTCAAGGGAAGTGAACTTGTTTTGAGTCTTGGCTACTCTCATCCCGTTGCTTTCCCGATACCTGCTGGGGTTACTATAGAAGTTGACAAGCTGACCAAAGTGTTGGTTAAGGGTTTTGATAAGGAACTTGTAGGGGAAACCGCTGCAAAGATTCGGTCATTCAGGCCACCTGAACCTTATAAAGGGAAGGGTGTTAAATATGCTGACGAGACTATCCTGAGAAAAGCCGGTAAGACAGGCAAGAAATAGTCTTTATAAGGAGAACGCTGTGGCAAGAACCGCACAAAAACTAATCACGAGAATCAAACGTAAAGTTAGAGTACGCAAAAAAGTAGTGGGTACTGCTCAGCGTCCTCGATTGAACGTTTTTAAGAGCGCACGCCATATTTACGCACAGTTGATCGATGATGCCGCAGGGGTTACTCTCGCTTCATGCTCAACTCTTTCTAGCAGTGCAGAATCTCTTTCATATACTGGAAACATCGCAGCTGCGGTTCATGTTGGTAAGGAAATTGCTGGTCTTGCCAAAGAAAAAAATATAGCAGCTGTAGTATTTGATCGTAATGGCTTTCTGTATCACGGAAGAATTAAAGCACTTGCAGATGCTGCACGTGAGTCAGGTCTTCTTTTCTAACTAGATTTAGGAGGTTTCAATTGAGTAGAGTGAATCCAGCAGATTTGAACTTGACTGATCGCGTCGTGCATATCAGCCGTGTCGCAAAGGTGGTAAAAGGCGGCAGGCGCTTCAGTTTTTCTGCTCTGATTGTAGTAGGCGACGGCTGTGGATATGTTGGTTACGGTCTTGGGAAAGCTAACGAGGTTCCGGAGGCTATTCGCAAAGGTGTTGAGCAGGCGAAGAAAAATCTCATCAAGGTGCCAGTGAATCAGAATCAAACGATTCCCTTTGAGATCGAAGGCAAGTTCGGGGCGGGACGCCTGTTAATGAAGCCTGCTTCTGCCGGTACCGGTGTTATCGCTGGAGGAGCAGCCCGTGCAATATTCGAAGCTGCCGGTATTAATAATATTCTTTCTAAGTGTTTGGGTTCCAATAATCCCCACAATGTGGTAAAGGCTGCTTTTGCTGGACTTCAACGTCTTAAGTCTCCTGAAGAGCTGGCTGCTCGCCGCGGTATTACTGAATAATACGAGGTACATTTATTATGAGCAACACTTTGAAGATCACACTGGTAAAAAGCTTGATAGGTACGCCTAAACAGCAACGAAATGTTGTTGCTGGCTTGGGATTGAAAAAGCTTAATACGACGGTTGTCCGTTCTGATACTCCCGAAATTAGGGGTATGATAAATAAAATTAGCCATATGCTTCATATTGCTAAGTAAAGGTGGATTGAATGGATTTAAATAATCTTAAACCTGCATTGGGGTCAGTTAAACAAGGCAAGAGGATTGGCCGCGGGCCTGGGTCCGGGCACGGAAAGACATCCACAAAAGGGCACAAGGGACAAAAGGCACGTTCAGGCGGTAGCATCAAAGCCGGCTTTGAAGGTGGTCAGATGCCCTTGCAACGTCGTTTGCCGAAACGTGGATTCACTCCGCTCAGCCGAGTTGAATATGCAATCGTAAATCTTAAGCAACTTGATACATTCGAAGCAGGCTCAACTGTCGATACTGAGTCTCTTGTTGCCATGGGCTTTGTTAAATCTACAGATTGTGCTGTCAAGATTCTCGGTAACGGAGATCTTGCTAAATCACTTCGCGTTTCTGCATCTAAATTCAGTCAGACAGCAAAGGATAAAATCCTTGCTGCTGGCGGAACAGTTGAGGAGACGGTCTAGTGCTCGATGCACTAAGGAATATTTTTAGGATTCCAGAGCTAAAAAAGAGAGTTTTGTTTTCTCTGGCAATGCTCGCGGTCTATCGGATAGGTTGCCATATTCCTACCCCTGGTATAGACCGCATGGCATTGTCACATTTTTTTAAACAGGCCCAGGGAACGCTGCTTGGTCTGTTTGATATGTTTTCAGGTGGCGCGTTAGAGAGGCTTTCCGTATTTGCTCTTGGAATAATGCCTTATATCTCTTCATCGATTATTTTTCAGCTGTTGACTGTTGTTGTTCCTGCAATAGAGAAATTGTCGAAAGAAGGCGAGTCGGGTCGCAAAAAGATCATTCAGTATACGCGATATGGAACCATAGTACTGAGTATCGTTCAGGGGCTTGGTATTGCCGTAGGGCTTGAGAGTATGCGCGGTCCCGCAGGAGAGTTAGTCGTACCCACTCCCGGATGGTCCTTTCGTTTGATGACGGTTTTGACGCTGACAGCTGGGACTGCGTTCATCATGTGGTTGGGCGAGCAGATGTCTGAGAGGGGGATTGGTAACGGAATTTCCCTGATCATATTTGCCGGCATAGTCGTACGAATTCCTACTGCTCTCGGGAATACATGGAAGCTGCTGGGAGCTGGACAGCTTTCGCTTTTTGTTATTCTCTTCATCGTTACGTTTATGTTCGCTGTGATTGCTGGAATCGTGTTCGTTGAACGAGGCCAGAGGCGATTACCAATTCATTACGCAAAAAGGGTTACAGGTCTTAAGACATACAATGCGCAATCATCTCACTTGCCGTTGAAGGTCAACATGGCTGGTGTAATTCCTCCTATTTTCGCGTCTTCGATTATTATGTTTCCCGCGACCATAGCTAATTTTATTAATGTTCCATGGGTACAAAATGTCGCAAAGAGTTTGATGCCGGGGCACTGGGCTTATAATGTTTTTTTCGTTGCCTTTATAGTCTTTTTTTGCTATTTCTACACGGCTGTGACATTCAACCCTGTGGATGTCGCTGAAAATATAAAAAAACATGGTGGGTATATACCAGGTATTCGCCCTGGAAAAGAGACATCTGATTTCATGGATTCGGTGCTGACTAAGTTGACCTTCGCCGGAGCAATATATATATCAGTAGTGTGTGTTCTGCCGTCCATCCTAATTGGTAAGTTTAATTTACCATTTTACTTTGGTGGTACGGGTCTTCTCATCGCTATTGGAGTTGGGATGGATACTGTTTCGCAAATAGAATCTCATTTGATTACGCGAAGCTATGAAGGCTTTATGAAGGGTGTTCGAATTCGAGGAAGAAGGTAATGAACGTAATACTTTTTGGCCCTCCGGGGGCTGGTAAGGGTACTCAGGCTCAGTATGTTGTAGAACGATTTGGGATCCCCCAAATATCTACCGGTGATATGCTGCGTGCTGCAGTAAAGAATTGTACTCCGCTTGGTCTTAAGGCCAAGGAGATAATGGATGCGGGCGGTCTTGTTTCTGATGAAATTGTACTCGGTATAGTCGCTGATAGGCTATCTTGTGAAGATTGTGTCACTGGTTTTGTGTTGGACGGTTTTCCTCGGACAATACCTCAAGCTGAGGCATTGATTGAAATCCTTGCAAGCCTGGGAAAACAAACTGATCATGTTATTTCTCTTGAAGTGTCAAATGACGAAATTACTCGCCGCTTGTCTGGCCGTCGTACCTGTCCTTCTTGTGGTAAAGGTTTTCATGTGCTTTTTGCTCCACCCAAAAAGGCGGGAGTTTGCGATTTCTGTGGTGCGGACTTGGTTCAGAGGGGAGACGACCACCCTGAGTCCATAAGTAACCGGTTGAGTGTATATGAAAAGCAGACATCACCTCTGAAGGCATTTTATGCACAAAAAGGACTTTTGAGGGCTGTTGATGGTAGTCAGTCTGTAGAAGAGATACAATTGCAGATTCGGAAGGTGTTGGAAGGTTGCTCTAGTGATTGTGCTTAAATCTCTCCGTGAGATTGAACGGATGAGAGTAGCTTGCAGATTGGTTGCTGAAGTTCTTGAGATGCTGAAAGAGGCTGCAAGGCCGGGTGTATCGACTTGCGATCTTGAAGATATCGCTTTGAAACACACTCTGAAAAACAAAGCCAAACCGGCTTTTAAAGGTTATTGCAATTACCCTAGTGCTCTGTGCTGTTCACCTAATCAGCAGGTGGTGCATGGAGTGCCAAACCGGGAGCCTCTTCGGGATGGTGACATCTTAAGCCTTGATTTTGGGGTTCTTTATGACGATTTCTACGGAGACGCAGCAGTAACGCTTCCTGTTGGAATTGTTAGTGAAAAGGTGGAATCTCTTATTGCGACAACGGAGCAGTCTTTGTACCGTGGTATAGAGAAGGCTATCCCCGGTAACCGTCTTACCGATATTTCGCATGCCATCCAGGATTACGTTGAGAAACGGGGTTTTTCCGTGGTCCGCGACTTTGTGGGGCATGGTATCGGTAGAGGGTTACACGAGGAACCTCAGATCCCTAATTATGGTGCGCCTGCAAAAGGGGTAAAGCTTAAAGCGGGTATGGTCTTTGCTATTGAGCCAATGATAAATGAAAAATCGCATGAAGTGAAAATCCTCGATGACGGTTGGACGGTTGTTACCTTGGATGGAGGTATGTCTGCGCATTTTGAGCACACCGTCGCGATTACGGATAATGGACCTGATATTTTAACTCGGCTTGTTTAAGCGTGAAGGGGAGTAGAGATGAAAGTGCGTGCTTCTGTAAAAAAAGTGTGTGACAAGTGTAAGATAATTAAACGTAAGGGTGTTGTGCGCGTTATTTGCGATATCCCTAAACATTCCCAGCGTCAGGGTTGAGTAGATAAGGAGGAGATCAATTGGCACGAATTGCTGGTATTGACTTACCAAAAAACAAGCGGATAGTAATTGCCCTGACCTATATTTATGGAATCGGTAATTCTACAGCGGAAAAGATTCTTGAGGCGACGAACGTTGATCCGAACACACGTACCGACAATCTGACCGAAGCGGATGTGTCTCATCTTCGTGACGAAATCGATAGAAACATTAAAGTCGAAGGCGATCTGCGTAGAGAAATATCCATGAATATAAAACGTCTCATGGATTTAGGTTGCTATCGTGGTCTGCGTCATAGAAAAGGGCTCCCGGTGAGGGGACAGCGTACAAAAACAAACGCTCGTACTCGGAAGGGACCTGCCCGTACCGTTGCTGGTAAGAAGAAATAATATAATTTAGTCCTGGAGAATAGAATGGCGAGTCCAGCTAAGAAAGTTGTACGTAAAAAAAGAGAACGTAAAAATGTAACCAATGGTGTGGCACACATTCATGCGACTTTTAATAATACCATGATAACTATTGCCGATACCGCCGGTAATGTCCTTGCATGGTCCACATCAGGGGCCAAGGGGTTCAAGGGATCTCGCAAGAGTACCCCTTTTGCTGCTCAAGTAGCAGCGGAGGACTGCGCGAAAAAAGCCCAGGAACATGGCTTGCGAAATGTGGAGGTCTATGTAAAAGGACCGGGTTCTGGTAGAGAATCTGCATTGCGTGCGCTTCAGGCGGCTGGCTTCAATATAAGCTTTATTAAAGATGTGACGCCCATTCCTCATAATGGATGCCGTCCACCTAAGAAGAGAAGAGTATAATAATAGCCTAACCATTTAAGGAGGTTTTCATTGGCTCGGTATACAGGTCCATCCTGCCGTCTGTGCAGAAGAGAAAATATGGAATTATTTCTGAAGGGTGACAGATGCTATACGGATAAATGTGCCATAAAGCGTCGTAACTACCCTCCTGGACAACATGGTCAGGGCCGTACTAAGAACTCTGCTTACGGAATACAGTTGCGTGAAAAGCAGAAAGTACGCCGAATCTATGGGTTGATGGAGAATCAGTTTCGCGGTTACTTCGCAGAAGCTGATCGTATGAAGGGCGTGACTGGCGAGAACCTTCTTTCGCTCCTTGAACGCAGACTCGATAATGTCGTTTATCGACTGGGTTTTGCCTCATCTCGCTCTGAGTCTCGCCAACTCGTACGCCACGGTCATTTCACACTCAATGGCAAGAAAGTTGATATCCCCTCGATACAAACAAGAGTTGGTGACGTAATAGAGTTGCGCGAAAAGAGCAGGAAGATTGTCTCGATTAACGATGCTCTTGACGCAGTGGCCCGTCGCGGTATACCGCAGTGGCTGGAACTTGATCGTGATGCCTTCAAGGGAAATCTGAAAGCTTTGCCTGTACGTGAGGATGTGACTACCCCCATACAGGAGCAACTGGTCGTCGAACTCTATTCAAAATAAGTAATGCTGACTGAATATGAGTGTTTTCAGTAACTCCCAGCACCGGGCGTAATCTCCGGAGGAGGTAGTAATGTATAAAAACTGGCGCGATCTTATCAGACCTAAGCAATTACAGTTTGAAAAAGAGTCGCTTTCAGATACATACGGTAAATTTTTTGCAGAACCTTTTGAACGTGGTTTTGGTACAACTTTGGGAAATTCTTTGCGGAGAATTCTTCTTTCTTCACTTCAGGGTTCCGCAATTACTTCAGTTCGTATAAAGGGTGTTTTGCACGAATTCAGTGCCATCCAAGGTGTTACTGAAGATGTTACAGATATCATACTTAATCTTAAGGGCGTTCGTCTGAAGCTTCACTCTGTTGTTCAGGCTACTATACGTGTCGTCCATACCGGTGAGGGTATCGTAAAAGCTGGAGATTTTGTCGTCGGTCATAACGTTGAGATAATGAATCCCGAACATCATATTGCAACATGCGGCAAAGATGCTCATTTTGAAATGGATATGACTGTCAAAATGGGCAAGGGTTATGTCTCGGCTGATAAAAACCGCGATGAGAAAGCCCCGGTTGGTACAATTCCCATTGACTCGATCTTTTCTCCGATCAAGAAAGTCAATTTTACCGTTTCCAACGCTCGTGTTGGTCAAATGACGGACTATGACAAACTGACCTTAGAGATTTGGACGGATGGAAGTGTCAAGCCTGATGACGCTCTGGCCTATTCCGCAAAAATCATGAAAGAGCAGTTATCCATCTTCATAAATTTTGATGAAGAAGCCGAACCTCAGGCTCCTGAAGAGTCCCAGGATGAAATAGACAAGATAAACGAGAATCTCTATCGCACGGTTGAGGAACTTGAACTTTCTGTACGATCAGCCAATTGCCTTAAGAACGCCGGTATCAAGCTTATTGGCGAACTTGTTTCTAAGACTGAGGCTGAAATGCTGAAAACTCAGAATTTTGGTCGTAAGTCTCTGAACGAAATCAAAGATATTTTGAGTGATATGGGACTTACGTTTGGTATGAAGCTTGACTCTTTTCCCGAGCCTGATATGTTACGTCGCTTGCGTGGAGAGCAGAACGAAGAAGAATAGAATCCTTTTATTTAAGCGTATTTTGAGAAAGGAACCGATATATGCGTCATTTGAAATCAGGAAGGCGTCTTGGAAGAAAAACGAGTCACCGTGAGGCCATGTTCAGAAATATGGTAACTTCTCTTTTTGCGCACGAGAAGATTACGACTACCGATGCCAAGGCAAAGGAAATCAGGTCAGTGGCTGAGAAGATGATAACACTTGGCAAGCGCGGAGATCTTCACTCCATCCGTATTGCAGCTTCATTCATTCGTGAAAAATCTGTCGTCACCAAACTCTTTTCCACCATAGCACCTCGATACAAAGAGCGTGCTGGCGGGTATACCAGAATCATCAAGGTCGGCTCTCGTAATGGTGACGCTGCTCCCATGTCTATCATTGAGTTGGTGGAGGAAGAATTCACCCCTAAGGCCTCCCGCGCTTAATGTAGTTTGGTGGGATCCGTATTTGTGGTCGAACCCTTCGAGTAAAGTAAGTTTATGTTTGAACGAAAAGAGGCAAGTGCATGCACTAGCCTCTTTTCGTTTTAGCCGATTGAATAGACCGTGAGTGATACGTTGATTACGCTATTCATGTTGTAAGGTCGACGACGAGTCCCTTGATCCCAATTATTTTTTCCGTAATTGCCATGCGGTTACGTTGCTCGTCGAGCAGCAATTTGTAAAGCTTGTCCGCCTCTACATTGATAACCGTTATTATCTCGTAATAGCGTGGGTTCTGGGGTGTACCACCAATTTTATTCAAACGATAGGCTTCCGTGCTTATTCGCTTGGCAATCTGTCCCAATAAATTACGGAATCTGTGTAAATTATCTAAATTCGGTTCCCGCTCCAGCCTATCCCCTGCTTCGTCTATTTCTTGCTTCAACTCATCAACTTCCCGCTTATAGTCATTGTATTCATTTTCCTTTTGGGCCAATTCAGTTGTGAAGGTCCTTGTTGACGAACGTTTTAGATTTCCGGTTTTTGGGGTCTTATGTTCGAGGTCCTTGAGACCCGAAGTCTGAATGACCTTCATGGTGACTTCTCCCTGGGAGATGGATGTCGAGATTTTCATCTTTATAGCACATACGATTTATAAGGCAATTGAAGCAAAAATGCTACAATCGCGTTTTCATCATGCACTGTTTGTGGTAGTTTGAAGCCGTTATGAGTGGACGCTGCTGTCTGTCCGCTCTGAATGTGATTGTGTGTTTCACAAGGAACAGGAAGACAATCGAAGCGTTTGGCCATTACCTGAGGACTGTGTAACGGAGCATGGGATACAAACTGTCAATCAATGAACGCAAAAAACGTGCCCGTGAAGCAATCGTTATTGTTGTTGCTTTGCTGTTGATTCTCTTTCTTACATCCGCGGAAATACGCCTTACCCAGTTAAGCGCAGATACATCGATGGGCAGCAACATCATGATCTTCGGCATCATCAATGTCGTGGTGCTGTTGGTAATTCTGCTGGTGTATCTGGTCAGCCGTAATGTAGTCAAACTGCTATTGGAGAACCGCGCCAATCCTGTTGCCACACGCCTGAGAACGAAGCTGGTCGTGTCGTTTGTGGGGCTATCCCTAGTGCCGACCTTGCTGCTATTCTTCGCTGCGGCCGGTTTTATCAATAATACCGTACACAACTGGTTTAACACCCAGGTTGAAACGTCGCTTAGCGAGTCTTTGGAGGTTGCCCAGACCTATTACAAGAACTCGGCGTCCAATACGATTTACTACGGACGCCAGATCAGCGCCATCATCCGTTCCTCGAAACTGCTTAACCAGGAAAATCTGCCCAAGCTTGAAGCGCTAATCAGGCAGAAGCAGAAGGAATATAATCTCGGTGTCGTCGAGGTCTACTCTGCCCAGCAGGAGGAACTTGTTCGTTCCACAAACCCCCTGGTTCCAAGGGGGGAGTTTACCAACCCCGCTTCGGATGATATCGTACGTGCGCTGTCAGGTAATGAATTGACCAGAATCAACCCGGTCGGCAAGGCTGATCTGATACGGGGAATAGTGCCGATATATTCAACCTGGAATGATCGTGATGTGGTTGGGGCGGTGGTGGTCAATTATTACGTGCCGTATTCGCTGGTCAATAAAATGAAGGAAATCACCGAGTCGTACCACGAATTCCGACAGCTGAAAATTATGAAGAACCCGATACGCACCGGTTATATCGTAACGCTCTTCTTGATTACTGTAGTTATTGTGTTCCTAGCCTATTGGATAGCCGTGTATCTGGCCAACAGTATGTCAAAGCCGGTACAGGAACTGCTTGAGGCAACCCGTGCTGTTGCGGAGGGCAATCTCGACGTACAGATAGAAGGCGCCTCGCTGGACGAAATCGGTATGCTCGTCACCTCGTTCAATCGCATGACCACTGACTTGCGCACAAAGCAGCAGGCCTTGAATGCTGTAAACCATGAATTGACCAGGATTAACCTGGAACTGGATCAGCGGCGGCGTTACATGGAGATCGTGCTTCGCAATGTTGCAGCGGGTGTAATCTCCATTGACAGGGAAGGGTGCATTACCACCATTAATAAGTCAGCGGAGAAACTGCTCAGCATCTCAAACGGCGCGGTTGTGGGGCGGAATTTTCGAGAGTTGCTGCAGGATGCCCACCTCGATATCGTTAAGGACATACTGCGCGACCTGCTTCTGTCAAAGCAAGACACCATAAACCGGCAGATCGTTCTCGATGTAAATGGGAACCGGCTTGCACTGCATCTGCACCTGAATATGCTGCGCGATGAAAATGGAAGCTTTGTGGGCACCGTGCTTGTTTTGGACGACCTGACCCAGGTCATGAAGGTGCAGCGCATGGCCGCCTGGCGGGAGGTAGCCAGGCGCATAGCTCATGAGATAAAGAACCCGCTCACTCCCATACAGCTTTCCGCCCAACGGCTTCGGAAACGCTACCTTTCGCGTTTCAGCGACGATGAGAAGGTCTTTGACGAATGTACGGAAATGATAATCAAGTCGGTGGATGATCTTAAGAATCTGGTGAACGAGTTTTCCAACTTTGCCCGCATGCCTGCCATACAACCGGAGCCCAATGATCTGAACGACATCATTCGTGAGGCGCTTACGCTGTACCAGCAGGCACATCGCGATGTGCAGTTCGATTTCAAGCCCGATAGCAGGCTGCCGCTTCTGAAAATTGACCGCAGCCAGATCAAGCGCGTTGTCATCAATCTGCTGGAAAATGCCGTTGCTGCCATGGATGGACAGGGGACGGTCAGGATAGTCTCTAACTACGACGCTGAACTGAGGCTGGCCTCGTTCGTTGTTGTCGATACCGGTCCGGGCATACCTGCCGAGGACAAGCCGCGCCTGTTCGAACCCTATTTCTCAACCAAGAAGACCGGGACTGGCCTCGGCCTGGCTATCGTCAACAGCGTCGTGTCCGATCACAACGGGTTTGTGCGTATCAGGGACAATGATCCCCATGGAGCCTGCTTCGTCGTTGAACTTCCCGCTGCCTGAGTGCGCTGCGCTGACCAAGGTAAGAGAGGGCGGGCCGGTCTCTGGCCGTGCAAAAGAGAGGAGTATATGTCGAAATCAATACTTGTGGTGGATGATGAGAAGGATATCCGGACCTCGCTAACAGGAATTCTGGAGGATGAGGGTTTTCTGGTGTCCTGCGCCGCCAGTGGCGTTGAGGCGCTGGAGAACGTGTGCCACGAAATCCCTGATATCGTTCTGCTGGATATCTGGATGCCCGGACTGGACGGTCTGGAAACGCTGGAAAAGCTGAAGCAGCTGTTTCCGCACCTGACGGTCATCATGATCTCCGGTCATGGAACGATCGAGACTGCGGTCAGGGCAACCAAGCTGGGGGCTTTCGACTTCATCGAGAAGCCGCTTTCCCTGGACAAGGTGCTGATCACCGTAAATAATGCCCTGCGCATGGGGGAGTTGCGGGTTGAAAACGAAGAGCTCAGGCGCGTGGCTGGCTATGAATACGAGCTGATCGGCGAGAGCCCGGCCATGGCCTGCTTGCGGGATCAGGTCATGCGTGTTGCTCCGACATCGTCATGCGTCCTGGTAAGCGGCGAGAATGGCAGCGGCAAGGAACGGGTTGCCCGCTCAATCCACTACTACAGCAAACGTTGTGCGCGGCCGTTTGTTGCCATCAACTGCGCTGCCATCCCCGAAGAGCTGATCCAGAATGAGTTGTTCGGCCATGAGAAAGGTGCTCTCGGGGGGGCGCCGTCCCAGAAGAAGGGGAAGATCGATCTTGCCGATGGCGGCACACTGTTCCTGGACGAGATCGGCGATCTGTCGCTGGCGACACAGTCACGAATCCAGGGCGTTATCCAGGAACACTGCTTCCAGCGGGTAGGCGGAAACCGGTCAGTCCCGGCGGATGTACGGGTGATTGCCGCCAGCAGCAGGGACATTGCCGATGAGGTGCGCAACGGTCGCTTCCGCGAGGACCTCTTCTACCTTCTCAACGTCATTCCGCTGGTTGTTCCCCCCCTGCGGGAGAGGAGAGAGGATGTCGCGCTTCTGGTGCCGCACTTCGTCGAACGGTTCAACCGCCGTGAGGGGCGCGAGCAGAAGACGTTTTCCCCGCAAGCCCTGGCGCTGCTTGCCCGATTGGACTGGCCCGGAAACGTACGCGAGCTCCAGAACATCGTTGAGCGCATCCTGATCATGGCCCCCGGAAGGGTGATAGCGACGGAGGACCTCTCCGGACTGTTCGGTGATCAAGCACGAATTTCGGCGGATGAAGAGATGCTCCAGGCTGCTGCGCCCGGCACGCTGCGGGAGGCGCGAGAGGAGTTCGAACGGGATTTCATTGTCAGGAAGCTTGAGGAGAACGACTGGAATATCTCGCGTACCGCCGAGATCATCGAATTGGAACGGAGTAACCTGCACAGAAAAATAAAGAGCTACGGAATAGACGTCAAAAAGTAGCTCTCCTGCCTGATGGTCATCGGCTAACGGTTGCCCAGCAGCATGCGCAGCTGGGAGCCGATGTCCGTCTCGCGCATCAACGACTCGCCGATCAGGAAGGCATCGGCACCATCGGCCGCGAGGCGCTCAATGTCCGCCCGGGTGGAAATGCCGCTCTCCGCCACCAGCAGGTGTTCTGGCGACAGCATGCTGGCAAGGCGTCCGGTGGTGGCAAGATCCGTCGTGAACGTGCGCAGATTACGGTTGTTGACGCCGATCAGGGTGCAGTCGGTGCGCAGGGCGACATCCAGCTCTCGCTCGTCATGGACCTCCAGCAGGATGTCCAGTGCCAGATCCCGTGCCAGTGCAATGTAGTCGATCATCTGGGGCAGTTCGAGGATAGCGGTGATCAGCAGGATGGCGTCTGCCCCGGCGCAGCGGGCCTCGTATATCTGGAAGGGGTCCAGAATGAAATCCTTGCGTAGGAGTGGCAGGTCGACCTCGCCACGGATCCTGGTCAGATTCTCCAGACGGCCCATGAAAAAATGCTGGTCAGTCAGAACGGACAGGCAGGTGGCTCCGTTTGCCTTGTAGATGCGCGCGATCTCCAGTGGGTCGAAATCGGCCCTGATCAGCCCCCTGCTGGGCGAGCCCTTTTTTACTTCGGCGATTATTGCGGTCTGCCCTTGCCCTTTCTTGCGCCGCAGGGCTGCCTCGAATCCGTGTGTCGGCGCCATGTCACTGGCCCGTACACGGAGTTCGCCCAGGGCCGTGTGCGCCTTGAGGTCCCGCAGTTCCTCGTACTTGTGGGCAACGATCTTTTTCAATGTGTCCGGTGTGTTGTTCATGCTCATATCCCCAGTTGCTGGTCAGTCCCTCGTTATCTGGATCAATTTCTTCAACTGCTCCATGGCCCGGCCGCTGTCGATGGCCTCGACCGCCAGGGCGATGCCCTGTTCTGGAGTTGCCACCCTGTCGGCGGCAACCAGCGCATAGGCGGCGTTGAGCAGGACGATATCACGCCGGGGGCCGGCAACGCCCTGCAGGACGGACCTGACGATGTTCGCGTTGGCTGTTGCGTCTCCACCGCGCAACTCATTCATCGAACAGCGGCTAAAACCCAGTTCCTCCGGGTGTATGGTGCGTATGCTGACGCCGCTGGTGGTTACCTCGGCAATCAGGGTCTCGGTCGTGGTGGTGATTTCATCCATGCCGTCCATGCCGTGCACCACGAAACCGTGCCGGCAGCCGAGCCTGTGCAGCACGCCGGCCAGTTTATCCACCAGGCCGGGACGGTAGACACCCATGACCTGGCAATCGGCGCCTGCCGGATTGGTCAGGGGGCCCAGGATGTTGAATATCGTGCGGATGCCGATCTCACGGCGGGGGCCGATGGCATAACGCATGGCTCCGTGCAAGGCCGGGGCGAAGAGGAAGCCGATGCCGATTCTGTCGATGCACTGTTCGACGGTTTCAGGCGTAATATCCAGGTTGACTCCCAACTTTTCCAGCACGTCAGCACTGCCGCACAGGGAGGAGACTGAGCGGTTACCGTGCTTGGCTACCTTCACGCCGCAGGCGGAAACAACGAAGGCCACGGTGGTGGATACGTTGAATGTATTGGTTCCGTCCCCTCCGGTTCCCACCACGTCCAGTATGGTTTCCCGGTCGATATTGATGTCGTCGCGATCGATATCCAGCAGGTCCTTCCCGGCGCGGATGCGGGTGGCGTGCTCCCTCATGACCCTGGCGGCGCCGGTGATCTCATCGATTGTCTCGCCCTTCATGCGCAGGGCGGTGATAAAGGCGCCGATCTGCGCCGGGGTGGCTTCACCGGTCATGATCTGTCCCATGACCTCGATCATCTCCCCCTCCGTCAGATCCTTCTGCTCGACAATGCGCGCAATGGCTTTTTTTATCATCTCTACCTCTTCAATCCGTGTGGGCCGGTCTGATTCCGAAAAATCGATGCCGCATTCTCTCCGCCAATGCCGGTCTCGTGTCCCGCATAACGGCTAAAAAAAGGGGGATGTGTAAACATCCCCCTCAGGCTACGGAGCTTGCCTGGCTCAGGAATCGTGGACTCCCTCTCTGATCCTCTGGATCGCCTCCCGTATCATCGTTTCCGCCAGGTCCGGGACGACCTCCCAGACGATCCGCTCGATGACCTCTTTCGACATGGACGCGATGGCTGCCCGCAACTGCTCTTCTGTCACTGCTGCCGCCGTTGCCGGATGCTGCGCGTCCGCAGGGGCAGTGCTGGCCGAAACAGCGGGGATCTCGGGCGCTATGGCAGGCTCGGCAACCGGTGCAGCAGGTTCGGTGAAGGGTGTGTCGGCGAAGGAAAACTCGTTTACCGGAGACGGCTCGCCATAGGTCGTGGTGGTCACGTCGGCTGCGGTTTCCTCTTCAAACTGAAAGCTCTTTTCGTCGATGGGAACCCAGGGAGAGGCGATCGGTTCCGGTTCCGGCACTGCAAAAGACGTCTGCTCGAGTCCGACCAGGGGGGGCGCTGCCGCCTCTTCGGGAGACGTGGTAAAGGCGTCCCAGATGTTGTTGGGGGGAACGATGCTCTCCTCTGCTGAGGCGGGGGAGAAGGGTGCCGTTTCTTGAAGGAGGGATGCCGTCTGCGGCGGTGTCTCAAGTGGTTCGAAGGAACGCAATGCGCTCCGCTCGCACAGTTCGGTGACCTTGTTGATGATCTGCTGGGATTCAAACGGCTTTGCGATGAAGTCGTCGGCGCCGCATTCCCGCGCCTTTGTCTCGTCGAACGGTTCGAAGGAGCCGGTCAGAAGCAGGATTGGCTTGGCGGCCAGTTCGGGGATCTCGCGGACACGCTGGCATACCTCATAGCCTGACATGCCGGGCATCAGGGCATCGATCAGCATGATGTCGGGAATGACTTCAAGCGCCCTGTCAAGGGCTGCCTTGCCATTGTCCACAACGGTGAGGGCATACTCTTCAGACCCGAAAATGATGCCGATCACCTTCTGGATCGTGATGCTGTCATCTGCAAGGAGAATCTTGGTGCTCATCGGCCCCTCCCCTGATTAATGGCTGCGTAAATGTGATAAACGAGTAAAATACCTAACATACCACCACAGGAGTGTCAAGTTTTCGCTGTTCATCGGCCGGGCTGCCGTACCCCGTTGGCATGCGCGGGGGTGGCATCGTGGAATGCGGCTACGGCGAGCGTGGATATATCCCCGCGCAGGCGATTGAACAGCCGTATATTCCGGTAGTCAAGGCGTATTGTCAGGACGATCACGAACAGGTCCCGCTGGGGATCGATCCAGAGCGATGAACCGCTGTAGCCGGTGTGGCCAAAGGACATCTCGGAGAAATAACTCCCCCGGGGGGTTGAATAGGGAGAGGTGATGTCCCAGCCCAGGCCGCGCACGACCCTGCCGTTACTGTAGAAGTAGGGGGCTGTCATCTGTGCCACGGTGCGCTCCGAGAAAATCCGATGACCGTCCAGGATGCCACCGCAGAGTATGAGGCGTGCAAAGCGGGCCATGTCGTATGCCGAGCCGAAAAGTCCCGCATGCCCGGCAACGCCACCCAGGTTGCGCGCATTGGTATCCTGCACAACCCCGCTGACGAACTGTTGCGCGTCCGTCAGGGTAGGTGCAATGGAAGTCGACAGCTGGGGCGGGGGGAGGAACATGGTTTCATGGAGGCCCAGCGGAGCATAGATGTGCTGGACGCAGAAAATGTCCAGGCGCGAGCCGGAAACCCGTTGCACCAGTTCCCCCAGCAGGATGAAGTTGATGTCGGCATAGAGAAAGTGCTGTCCCGGCTGGCGCCAGGTTTTCTGGGTCGCCACCTCCCTGATGACGGTGGCAATGGGAACCGCGCTGGGGATGGTGATGTCGTGGAGGCCCGATGTGTGGGTCATCAGGTTGAGGATGGTGATGTCCTCTCGCCCTGACCCTTCGAATTCGGGAAACCAGCGGGTCAACGGGTCCATCAGGGAGATGCGCCCCTCTTCCAGTAGTTTCATGATCGCCGGTGTGGTGGCCAGCACCTTTGTCAGCGAGGCCAGGTCGAAGAGCGTTGCGTCATCCAGTAGAGCGCCGTCCGCAGCGGCCGGGATACGTCCCCGCGCCGTGTTGTGGAGCACGCCGGCGTGGTTGCCGACTACCACCACGCCGCCGGCGATCAGACCCTGCGACATGGCGTGTTCAAGGAGGTCGTCGATGGTGGTGGCGTGCCCGGCACGTGGGAGATCGTCGGAGGCGGAGATGATTACGGCGTGTGAGATGAGGATGATTGTTGTGAAAAGAATGCATACGGCGCGCACGGCTGGCCTCCGCGGCTGTTCAAAGGACGTTAAAAAAGCCCCCTCGAGAGGGAGCTTTTGAAGGAGATGAGACTCTCTACGCCAGGGTCAGGTGCGATAGTCTGCGTTGATGCTGACATAATCGTGGGAAAGATCAGACGTGTAGACCGTGGCGCTGCCGTTGCCCAGACCCAGGTCAACGCTGACGGTGAACTCCCGCTTCCTGAGCACCTCGGTGCCGCGCTGCTCGGCATCCCCGCCGGCGAAGATGCCGTTGCGTGCCATGAGGACGTCATCGAAGCTGAGCGAGAGCAGCGACTGATCCACCTCGGCGCCGGAGTAGCCGACAGCCGCAAAGATGCGTCCCCAGTTGGCATCCTGGCCGTAGAATGCGGTTTTTACCAGACAGGAATTGGCAATGGCCCGGGCGGCCAGCCTGGCGTCGTCGTCGCTGCGGGCACCGCTGACGCGCACCTCCACGAACTTGGTGGCGCCCTCACCGTCCCTGGCGATCTGCTTCGCCAGGGAGAGGAGCACGTCGTTGAGAAGTGCCTCGAAGGCGTTTCCCTCCGCCGTTCCCTCCCTGATGAGGTCGTTGCCCGCCATGCCGTTGGCCATGAGCAGACAGGTGTCGTTGGTGGACATGTCGCCGTCAACGGTGATGGCGTTGAAGGATTGGGCCACCGCTTTCCGGAAGGCCCTTTCCTGGAAGGCCGGTTCTACGGCTGCATCGCTGATGATATAGGACAGCATGGTGGCCATGTTGGGCATGATCATACCGGAACCCTTGGCAATACCGGCCATTGTGTAGCTTGTGCCACGGACCTCCGCTTCGCGGGCCTCCATCTTGGGGAAGGTGTCGGTGGTCATGATTGCCTGGGCAACGTCATCCAGCGTGCCGCTGGAGAGCCCTTCGATGAGGGGAGGGATCGCGTCCCGGATGCGTTTCATCGGCATGGGTACCCCGATGACGCCGGTGGACGAGACCTGGACCGCCTGGTCGGAGATGCCCAGGCCCTGGGCGACCAGGTTGGCTGTCTCGCGAGCCACGATCATTCCCGCATCACCGGTGCAGGCGTTGGCATTGCCGCTGTTGACAACCACCGCCTGGGCGCTGCCGCCCTTGATATGCTCCATGGAGAGCAGCACCGGCGCGGCCTTGACGGCATTGACGGTGAAAACAGCGCAGGCGCTGGCGGGAACTTCGGAGAAGATCAGGGCCAGATCCTTGCGCCCCGGCTTTTTGATGGCGGCTTCAACGGCCGAGAAGCGGAAACCTTTGATATCCATGGATGCACATCCCATCATTAGTATTCTGAAACCGGCTGCGCTGAGTCAAACGCTCGCCTGAGCAGAACATTACTCCAAAACTTCGGCCGGTAGCAAGCCTATTTGACGCTGCGCTGCGTCTATCCGGCGTCTTCGCCCTCTTCCTGGTTCTCTCCCTGACGTGGTATTCACGTTTCATGCGCATGCATTTTCCCCCTGGATTGTTACAATAGGGCAATCGTTCCGCTTGTATGGTCTCATCGGTGGCATCCTGCGGAGAGGTCCGGAAAAATGTAATTGCTTTTGCTTTATAAATGTCAAATTATGACGTGCGCATGAAACTGTGCTGCATGCTGTTGTGAAGAGGCTTTTTTCTGATTTATGCGGAGATTATGATGAAGATGTCATCCCGATACAACGGGTTCCTGGAGAGAATTCGCATCGTCGCCATCTACGCCCTGTTCGGCTCCCTCTGGATCTACCTCTCCGACACGGTCCTGGGGTTGCTGATACATGATCCCCTCGTCATCACCCGCCTCTCCGTTTACAAGGGAATCCTGTTCATCGTTCTCACCTCAGGCCTGCTCTACTTCCTGATCGCGCGCTACCTCTCGCGCATGGCGGAGTACAACCGGGAGCTGGTGAAGAGCGAAGAGCGTTTCGTCTCCATCTTCAACAACATGTCGGATGCGATCTTCATCCATGACGCAGGTAGCGGCGCCATTGTGGATGCCAATGAATCGGTGTTCAGGATGTTCGGTTATGATCGCGGCGAAATGGTCGGGCTTCAGGTCGGTGACATCAGCCAGGGGGAAGCGCCCTATTCCCAGGCCGACGCGTTGCAATGGCTCCGCCGTGCCGCCGATGACGCGTTGCCGCTCACATTTGAGTGGCGCTGCAGGAGAAAGGACGGGAGCCTGTTCTGGGCAGAGTGCACCATGCGCAAGGCGCTGATCGGGGGGGGGGAGTTCATCATCGTTGCGGTGCGCGACATCAGCGAACGGAGAGATGTTGCCGAAGCGTTGCGGCGATCCGAGTACACCAACACGACCTTCAACAGGATATCAAGAATCTTTCTCACCAGTGGCAATGACGAGGATATGTTCGATTCCGTGCTCAAGGTCGTCCTTGACGTCATGGCCAGCCCCTATGGGGTTTTCAGTTACATTGACGAGAGCGGTTCCATGGTCTGCCCCTCGATGACCAAGGAGATCTGGAGCGAGTATCAGATGAACCACAAGAGCACTGTCTTTCCCGAATCTTCCTGGGGTAACAGCATCTGGGGTGTAAGCCTGAGGGACGGCGAGGCGCGCTGCGTGAACCAACCGTTAACGGTACCGGAGGGGCATGTCTCCATCCAGCGCTGCCTCTGTGTGCCGCTGGTGTACCAGGGGAATGCCATTGGCCTGTTTATCGTGGCCAACAAATCCTCCGACTATACCGATGAAGAAACGTGGACGCTGCAATCCATAGCCGAGCACGCTGCTCCAGTGCTCTACGCCAGGCTCCAGCAGCAGAAGGCAACCAGGGCCTTGGTGGAGAGCGAAAACCGGCTGCGGGTGATCTTTGAAACCAGCCCGGCCGGGATCATCATGACATCCCCCTCCGGCGAGATCAGCTTTGCCAACCAGCGTATGGCCGAGCTGTTCGGCTGCACCCTGGGGGAACTGGTCGGAACCTCCTACCTATCCCACGTACACTCTGAGCAGTGCGAGGCCGCTGAGCATGAGATTCAGCGTCTTGTCAGCGGAGGGATCGGTTCCACCAACACCGAGCGGCACTACATCCGTGCGGATGGGAGCGATTTCTGGGGACATGTCAGCAGTCGCCGCTATGAGGATACGGATGGTGTTCTGGTTTCCATCGTAGCGATCGTTGCCGACATGACCGAACTGAAACAGGCCGAGGAACAGCGCCGCAAGCTGGAGCAGCAGATGCTCCACGTGCAGAAGCTGGAGAGCCTTGGGGTTCTGGCGGGCGGCATCGCCCATGATTTCAATAATATACTGCTGGCCATAACCGGGAATGCCAGCCTGGCCCTGATGCGTCTCAGCCCGGACTCTCCAGCGGTGCACCACCTGCAGCAGATCGAAAAAGCGGCCGACAAGGCGGCCGACCTGGCCCGCCAGATGCTGGCGTACTCGGGCAAGGGGCGTTTTGTTGTCGAGGCCCTGAATCTGAACCAGGTGGTGGAGGAGATGACCAGCATGCTGCACGTCTCCATCTCCAAGCGGGCCACCCTTCGCTATCACCTGGCCCCGGAACTGCCCACCATCGAGGCCGATGCGACCCAGATCCGGCAGGTTGTCATGAATCTGGCCATCAATGCCTCCGAGGCCATCGGCGACAGGGATGGCGTCATCTCCATCGCCACCGGCAGCATGGAATGCGACCAGAGGTACCTGCGCGAGACCTGGCTGGACCAGAGTCTGAGCGAGGGGTTCTACGTCTATCTGGAAGTGGCGGATACCGGCTGCGGCATGAGCCGTGAGACCATGGAGCGGATTTTCGACCCCTTCTTTACCACCAAGTTTACTGGCCGCGGCCTGGGCATGGCCGCCATCCTCGGTATTGTCCGCGGCCACCATGGGGCCATCAAGATTTACAGTGAGCCGGGCAGGGGGAGTTCCTTCAAGATCCTGCTCCCGGCCAGCCGGCGCCCCGTGGAGCGACTCCACGAACCGCTTGCCCCTGCCCATTGGCGGGGGGATGGCCTTGTGCTGCTGGTGGACGACGAGGAGATCATTCGCACCATCGGCACGGACATGCTTACGGAACTGGGGTTTGATGTTGTGACCGCCCAGGACGGCCGCGAGGCGGTGGAACTGTTTCGCCGAGACCCGGGCGGGATCACCTTTGTCGTGCTGGACCTGACCATGCCGCACATGAGCGGTGAGGAGACCTTCCGCGAGATGCGCCGTATCGATCCGGCGGTCAAGGTGATCATGTCCAGCGGCTATAACGAATATGAGGTCACCCAGAAGTTCGTGGGCAAGGGGCTGGCCGGTTTCATTCAGAAACCGTACTCGCTGTCCACCCTGACGGACGTGATCCGCAACATCCTCTGAAATCACGGAAGAGCAAACAGGCAGTCGGACGCAGCCGATCCGGCGACACGGGGCAAAGGCAGACTATGCGGTGGCAGAACAGCAATTTTCCCTACATCAGGAGCTTGAACCAGGAGTATGAGAAGGCGATACGTCAGAGCACGCTCCTGAATATCGACTCCCTGGTGATCCCCTCCCCCTATATCCTGGACAAAGCCATCGATATCGACTACGAACACAGCCTGGTCTGGGATGAGGATGGGGAACTGCTGGGCTACCTGCTGGTCTATGCCACCCCCGACAGCAGGAAGCTCCATATCTACGAACAGGTGACCAGCCCCTTCGGCCGGGGAAAGGGGATCGGTTCGGCTTTCCTGGAATACCTGGCCAACAGCGTTGACGAAGATGCCCGCATCTACCTGTTCGTCTGGGAAAAACTGATCAGCTCCATCGAGTTCTTCCAGAGCAAGGGGCTGGTGATCGAGGAACTGATCGTCTACCGCAAGATGCGTTTCCACCGCATGTCCGCCACTGCCGGGACGATCCGGGAAGCCATCGCACTGACCAAGAACAAGGACTACTCCGTCGTGGAGGAACTGGGCAAGGTGCGCCATGACGCCAAGAAGTCCCTGAAGGTGCTCTTCGACATGGCCTCCATGATCTCGGTGGACAACTTCAACAAGGTCACCGAGGACATAAACCGGGAAACCACCGCTCTGGTGAACACCCTCAACACCTACGAGGACAAGATCAGGGTTTCCCACAAGGTTTCCATCAAGGAGCTGATCATCGAGCGGGTGATTCCTTTTGTCGAGGCGGCCAGTTTTCCCTGCCAGATCCGCCTGAACCTGGAATCCAGAATCTCCGCCGTCATGGGCAATTACATGAATTACAGCCGAGCCCTGATCAACCTCGTTTCCAACTCCCTGGACGCCATCAGGGTCTCCGGCAGGCGGGGGATCATCGAGTTCACCCTGCGGGAACAGGACGACGCGGTGCTCCTGATCATCCAGGATAACGGGGTCGGCATCGAGCGGGAAAGACTGAAAAAGGGGGCCGACATGCTCCCGCTGTTCGTGGGGAAAACCACCAAGCAGGGAACGGTGGGCGAGGGGCTCGGCACACGGCAGATCTTTTCCACCTTCGGTCCCGACAGCATCCATGTGGAAAGCAAGGTGCAGGAGTTCACCCGCTGGACCATTGCCCTGAAAAAGAACAACCAGAAGGATGCTGCGCTTTTGACCAGCCTGGGGTCGCGTTACGTCAGGTTCATCAAAACCACCCAGAGTATCGGTGTTACCCGGGAGAGCGGCAGGCCGGAGATTTCCCGCTTCATCTGGCAGCTCAGGCAGATGGAGCTGTTCAGCTATAAGCTGCTGTACCAGTTCAGCAGGTACAACAATGTGCGCGACATTTTCCAGAATATTCTGCTGTACCGCTACGGGGGGAGGAGCTTCGAGCAGTTCAAGGCAGAGCTGCGTCAATGCCGCATCGATGACGAGGTGATCAGATCCTGGCTGATGGGGATGATGAGGCGCATCAGCCGGAACGAAACCTGGATCATGCAGAACCTCTCCTTTGACGAGTACAAGGACGAACTGCTGCAGAGCTATGGCCAGGCCATCGACCGCACCATGATCTTTACCATGGATCCGGATAACGGGAGATTTTTCGCCACCGACCGGCGTTTTGCCGAGCATCTGGATTTCGTTCCCTACCTTGGCCGCGGCCGCGACCAGCTGCTGAGGGGAGAGTTCAGTGGCGACTTCAAGAACCTCACCAGTCCGGTGGTCATGGGAGTCTGGAGCGTGAAGGACCTGTGCGACCTGCATGACAAGCTGAGGCTGATCCGGAAGGGGGCGGCGCGGCTGCTGGAGATGGGGCTTTCCGGGGAGAAACGGCTCTCGTTCTACACCACCACCTACAACTCCATTGGTCGCGACGTTGACATCTTCAGAACCCTCTCCCTCCGTGAGATGCTGACCATGGAGGATGGGGAGCTGGACAGCTTGACCAGAGAAGTCGACAACGAGATGAACGAGATGGTCTTCGCGGCCGGGTAGGAGCGTCGCCGTCGACGGAGGTTGCGGCCGGCCGCACCTGTGTTACTGTTAGCACAGGTTAAACTATTTTCGGTACGAGAGGAGACCACCATGTACGGCGCGGACAGGATTTATAAGAAAGTCGAGATTATCGGCGTTTCCAAGACCAGTATCGAGGCCGCCATTGAAACGGCCGTGACCAAGGCGCGTGCCTCCTTGGACAAGCTCTCATGGTTCGAGGTGCAGGATATCAGGGGCCATATCGGTGATGATGGCAAGGTCTCCGAATACCAGGTGGTGCTCAAGGTCGCCTTTCAGTTGAAGGGAGAATGACGGGAAGCGATCCCCCGCAACCGGGGAAGGAGAAAACGATGGACAGGAAAGAAGCATATCGGGAAAAGCTGGATGCCCAACTCAAGGAGCTGAAGGCGAAGATTGATCAGCTGGAGAACCGGGTCTCCTCGCTTTCCGCCGAGGCAAAGGCCGAGCTGGTCAAGGATATCCACGATCTGCGCAGCAGGAAGATGATCGTGCGGGAAAAGTGGAATGAACTGCAGAAAGCAGGCGGGGAGGCATGGGATGCCATGAGGGATGGGGTGGAAAAGGCCACCGCCGAACTGAAGGAGTCCCTGGAGAAGGTCATCTCACGCTTCAAGTAGCCCTTTTCCCCCATGCCGTGTGACCGCCCGGGGGAGGTCATGAATGAACAGGGGGCTGCGCTGGCAGGCCCCTGTTTCGTATCCGTCTCCGCTGCCGCCCGGCGTCTCACCCCCTCCTGAGGAAGGGGTTGCTGAACAGCTCGATGGCAATGGTCGAGGATGGTCCATGTCCCGGATAGACCTTGGTACTTTCCGGCAGGATGGCAAGGCGCTCACGGATCGAGCGCGTCAGCACCTCCATGGAGCCGCCCGGCAGGTCGGTCCTGCCGACCGAGCCGTTGAAGAGCGTATCCCCCGTGAACAGCACCCCCGTGCTCCTGCTGAAGAAGCAGCACCCTCCCGGTGAATGCCCCGGCGTATGGATGACCTTCAGGCGCTGGTCACCGAACGAGATGGTCATGCTGTCGGTCAGGTACTGGTCCGGCTGGGGAGAATTCTCCGTAACCACCCCGAAACTTCTGCCGGCGTCGGCAGCCATGGAGAGCAGGAAGGCGTCCCGCTCATGGATCAGGAATTTGGCGCCGGTGGCCTCCAGGAAGGCCCGGTTTCCGCCCACGTGATCGAAGTGGCCGTGGGTGTCGAGAAGGTAACGTATGCTCAGCCCCAGTTTCGTGATCCGGGCCAGCAGCCTGTCGACATCTCCCCCCGCATCGATGACAACTCCTTCACGACTCCTCTCGCATCCCAGAATATAGCCGTTGACCTGAAGGGGGCCAACCGGAATGGTTTCAATGATCATGTCTTTCCTTCCCGTCTGTCGTGATTTTGCCGCTGACTTCCTGGTACCAGATGCCAGGATGCCTGAATGGTGCAGTGGTTGTATCCTGGCCAGGCGGTACTGCGTCGAAACAGCTGGCATCCTACCTTCGTGGCAGGTAAAGGTCAAGTACTGCCCGGCCATTGCAACCGGCCACGCGTCTGGTCGCACAACCTTGCCGGGCAGGGACAACTGGCGGCGAAAAAGTGGCCTGCGACGGACAATTTGATGCTATTATTCCACTCTCAGCCTGTCTCCCCTTGCTGAACGACATCGAGGAAGGAGCGCGGCTGCCAGGGGGGGCGTGGCCCGGAAAACGGACCATTTCGCCGTCCTGCAACCCAAAAAACGAGGTGCTGCCATGCCGGTCTACGAATTCTACTGCTCTGACTGCCATACCATCTTCAACTTCCTGTCCCGCCGGGTGAATACGGACAAACGTCCCCCCTGTCCGCGCTGCTCCCGGCCGGATCTGGAGCGCCAGGTTTCGCGCTTCGCCTTCTCCAGGGGGCGCACGGAGGAACCTGATGCCGAAGGGATGCCCGACCTGGATGAGAGTCGCCTGGAAAAGGCCATGATGGCCCTGGCCGGAGAGATGGAGGGGGTTGACGAGAACGACCCGCGCCAGATGGCGCGCTTCATGCGCAAGTTCTCCGACGCCACCGGCGTGGATCTGGGCGAGGGGTTCCAGGAGGCCATGCGGCGCCTGGAGGCGGGGGATGATCCGGAACTGATCGAGCAGGAACTGGGCGATCTCCTGGAGGGGGACAACCCCTTTGCCAGCCAGGGGATGAAGAGAATCAGGCGCAGGTACGTGCCGCCCGCCCATGACGAGACCCTCTACACCCTGGAGTAGAACCGAACCGCGGGGATGGGCGCAGGGCCTGGTCGCCGGCCGGCGCCACCAGTCTGGTTATACATAACCACAAGGAGGATCATGATGAAGGTCGTTGCCATTAACGGAAGTCCGAAGAAAGAGGGGAACACCGCCCATGCCATCGGCATGGTTGCCGCCGAACTGGAGAGTGAGGGGATAGAGACAGAGGTCATCCATGTCGGCAACCAGGTCATCAGGGGGTGTATTGCCTGCGGCCAGTGCGCCCGGAACAAAAACGAGCAGTGCGTCCTCACCGGAGACGACGTCAACGAGATTGTCCAGAGGATGAAGCTGGCTGACGGAATCATCCTGGGGTCGCCGGTCTACTATTCGGCCATCGCAGGGACCATGAAATCCTTCCTGGACCGGGTCTTCTACGTTTCCGGCGCCAATGGCGGGTTGTTCAGACACAAGGTGGGGACGTCGGTGGTGGCGGTGAGGCGTTCCGGTGGCCTGCCCGCCTTCGACCAGCTGAACAACTACCTGTTCTACTCCGAAATGCTGCTGCCAGGATCAAACTACTGGAACGTGATCTACGGAACCAAGCCGGGAGAGGCGGTGCGCGACGGAGAAGGCGGCCAGATCATGCGGCTTCTGGGCAGGAACATGGCTTGGCTGATGAAACTTGTCGAGCATGGCCGGGGCAGGGTGGCGGAACCGGAGCGTGAGGCCAAGGTGTTCATGAACTTTATCCGTTGATCACGCAGGACGACAGCGGCCGATGGGGCGCCCGGGTGGCGCGGAGTGTTCCGCGACTCCCGATCCCCATCCGGCCGGTGCAGTTCAATCGTCCGTCCCAGGGAGCTGCCCTGAACTCCCATGATGCAAAGGAGTCTGACAGGCCAAAAGTCGTGTCCGGTTTTTCAATCAAGCCAGGATACTCCATTCCGGCATGCCTGCCTGACCTCCTGCTGGATGGTCGGTCTGTTGCTCTTAAGGCGTGTGTACACGCCCAGTGCCCAGACCGGAAAAAACAGGCGATAGCCGTGATAGCGCAGATAGAATACCCGCGGAAATCCGGTGCCGGTGAAATGCCGCTCCTCCCACCCGTCGGGGCGGTGATGGTCGCTCAGATAGCGGATGCCGCGCCGGACCGATACACTCTCCACCTCGCCCGCCGCCATGAGCGCCAATAAGGCCCAGGCTGTCTGGGATGCGGTGCTGGCCCCCATGCCGGCCAGTGCCGGGTTGTCGTAGCTGGCGCAGGTCTCTCCCCAGCCGCCATCTCCGTTCTGGCTCGCCTCGACCCACTCCACCGCCCTGCGCACATACGGTTTTTTCATGTCTTCACCCGCCTGATGCAGGCCGGAGAGCACTGACCATGTTCCGTAGAGGTAGTTGACTCCCCAGCGGCCGAACCATGCGCCGAATTCCTCCTGCTCCTTGGCCAAAAACGCCACCCCCCTGGCAATGGGGGGGAAATCCATTCCGTATCCGAGCATCCCAAGCATCTCGATGCAGCGCCCGGTAAGGTCGGAAGTACTGGGGTCGAGCAGCGCCCCGTGGTCGGCAAAGGGGATGTCGTTCAGATAGAGATAATCGTTGTCCACGTCGAAGGCGCCCCAGCCGCCGTCCGAATTCTGCATGCCGAGCACCCAGCGGACCGCCCGGACGATCTTCTCTCGGTATTCTTCCCGCTCCAGTGCGCCGGCCCTAAACAGGCTCATCAGCACCTTGGAGGTGTCATCCACATCGGGGTAGAGGGTGTTTTCGTACTGAAAGGCCCAGCCGCCGCAGGCAAGTCCGGGGCGGGAGCGTGACCAGTCGCCGGGAACATCGATCTGCCGATCGAAGAGCCACTCCATGGCCTTTTCAGCGCGGAAGCGGTTGCTGGCCATGCCTGACTCCAAGAGGGCGGAGAGACTCAGGCAGGTATCCCATACCGGAGAGTTGCAGGGTTGACAGAGGGTAAAGGCGCTGCTGCGCGCCGCCGCGGAGCGATTGACCGGAAAGAGATCGGGCGCCGCCGAAGAGGAGTCGATCCCCCCTGCCACAGGCTCCAGGGGGGGCGCGGTAGCGCCGGGAGTCCTGTGCATGAGCAGGTCGTCGATTGCCGCCAGGCCACGCGCACAGTCCGGATCGTCCTCGGGATAGCCGAGCGTCCTGAGTGCCATGACGGCATTGGCCATGGCGGGATAGATGGCGCCGATGCCCCCCTCTCCTTGCATGTGCTCGCGGGTCCAGAGCTCGGCCTTGGCCAGGGCCTGGTCGTGGATCCGCCGGGGAATGAGGTGGATGGTCCGTTTCAGGAACCGGTCAAGCAGGATGAAGGCATTCTTGCGCCATGCACGCGGCCTGAAGTGATCCAGGTTGTGGAGGGTGTCTGCCGGCGTGACGAACAGCTCCGTTATTCCCTCCTCCGGCCTGAGCCTGCACACCGGTTGTTTCGCGTACAGTATCAGCAGGGGGACGATGACCGTGCGGGACCAGTAGGAGACCTTGCTGAGGTGGAAAAAGAACCAGCGGGGAAGCAGCATTATCTCCACCGGCATCACCGGAGGGGTGTGCCAGGGAATCTGACCGAAGAGCGCCAGCGCTATGCGGGTGAACACGTTGCAGCGGGCGGCTCCGCCCAGGGAGAGGATTGTCTGCCGCGCCTTGACCATGTGGGGCGCATCCCTGTCATGCCCCAGGAGCTTGAGCGCAAAATAGGCCTTGACCGTTGCGCTGATGTTGGCGTTGCCGTCCACGGCATAGAGCGGCCAGCTGCCGTCCGGCATCTGGCGGTCCAGCAGGTAGGAGCCCAGGCGCTTCCGGTTGTCCTCGCTGATGCTGCGGCCGAGAAAACGCTGCAGCATGATGTATTCCGACGGAATGGTGACATCCGCCTCCAGTTCGAAGACCCAGTGCCCGTCCTCCCTCTGGAGGGAGGCAAGGAAGCAGCTCGCCTCCCTCAGCGCGGACAGGGAATCGCGCCCGTCCGGTCCTGTGCATGCTGCTTTCCCAGTAGTGCCGCTGGCGGGCGTGGCACCTTTCCCCCCCTGTATCACATTGAAAACAGTTTCGGATTTGGTATGCATGCTCGAAATTCCTCTTTATGATTACACTGTAAATTTAAATAAATGATGTTATGTTTGCGGCCAAAAAAATTACGCGGCGTGCCCCTTTAGCAGGCCATCAACCAGCGTCTGCGCCAACACTTCCGTATCGGCCATGGGGAAATCCTTGGTGAAAATGATACTGGTAACCAGGCCGTGCACCGCGCTCCAGAAAACCTGTGCCAGCGTAGTGGAGTCCATGGCGCGCAGCAGGCCGCTTTTCATGCACTCCTCAACCAGCTCACAGAAGACCTGATAGGAACGCAGGGCCATGGTATCCCGGTTCATGAATTCTTGGGGGGAACCATAGACCACGGGGTTGGTGAAAAAAACGGCCTTGTACCATTCAGGGTTGGCCAGGCCGGTGTCGATATAGCTGTGCAGTGAGCAGCGCAACGCCTCCAGGGGGGCTGGCCGGGAAGCGCGGATCTCAACCGTGCTGTGCAGGAACAGTTTGTAGAGTTCCTCGCAGATGCAGAAGAGCAGGTCGTCCTTGTCCCGGAAGTAGAGATAAATTGTCGTTGGCGAGTAGCCGATCCTGGCGGCAAGCTTGCGCATGGAGAAGTTGGCATACCCCTCCTGCGAGAAGAGTTCCCGTGCCGCGGCAAGAATCTCTCCCTTGAACTGTTCCCTGTGCAGCTGCTGGCGTTGCCGTTTTAGATTCATGCTTAACACCGTTAATATACGAGATGATGAGTATTTAGCCCTTTGGGGCTCAAATGTCAAGGGGGAGTCGAAGTACGTGGCAGCGAAAGCCTGAACCCGGGGCGTACATCGTGTTCGCCTCGATTCTCACCTGTCTCCCTGATGAATGCGCCCTCGCGGCTGATCGCTGCCATGGAGAGAGATGCCCGTGACGGGGAGAGGGACGTTCGGGATGACGGGCAGCGGCCGGTGTTTTCCCGTTTTGGTATTCATGCTCCCCACGTGCCTTCATCCTGGTTCGTCACATGAATCTGCGCGTCTGTTTGCTCCAGCCCACTGGTCCTGCGGTACTTCGGGCGTAGTGCGGCCTCGCAGAAAACTCATCCATGACTCTTCTTTTCCCTCGTCAGGCCGGTAAAACTCCCGGGATATGATACGATTCAATCACCATACTGCAAGCTTATCTCGTCGGAGGTGGACAATGAGTAAATTTACCATCGGAACCCGTCTGCTGGCAGGCTTTTCGTTTGTTCTGATACTTCTGGCCGTTATCATCGCCACAGGGGTCAACAGCCTTAACAAGAGCGAGGATCAGCTGAAGAATGTCAAACGTATCAGTGGCCTGAGCAACAAGGTAGTGGTTGCGACCATTGCCGACAAAGATATTCAGGAGTTGGTGAAGGGGCTGACAATGGTTGACCTGAGCGCTGAGAGGGGGCGGGTCGTCGCCAGCATACGCGAACTGGAGCAGAAGTGCGCGGAAGCGGTGGATGTGCTGGACAAAAACACCAAAACACCGGATGGCAAGAAGCTTGTGGCCGAGGTGAAGGCAGCCCGTGAGGAAGTTGCCAAGGTGGATGAAAAACTCATCACCCTGGCGATCAGGGGTGACAGTGCCGGGTTTAAGGCGATGATGAATGTTGAAGGAGAAAAGGCGATTGCCAGGTCATCATCGGCGCTTGACGCTCTGCTGTCGTTCTACGACAAACGTGTGGGAGTTCGCGTAGACGATGCGATCGACAATGCCGCCTACGCAACCCGACTGATGTTTGGCCTGGGCATCGCCGCCATTCTCCTGGGAATTCTGGCAGCCGTTTTCATCACGCGCAGCATTACGGTGCCATTGCACACCTGTGTGGAGATGGCCGACAAGATTGCCGATGGTGACATGTCCATTTCCATGAGGGTCGAAGACGGCAAATGCGAAACGGTGCATCTCATCAAGGCCATAGCAAATATGGCAGAGAGAATTCGCGATGCCATCGGCCGTGTTTCCCAGGCTGCCGGCGAGGTCTCCGCCGCTGTTACGGAACTGCATGAAAATTCGCAACGCATGGTACGGGGGACTGATGAGGTTTCCTCCCAGGCTTCCATGGTTGCCACTGCCGGTGAGGAAATGGCAGCCACATCTCTGGATATCGCCAACAACTGCAACTCCGCAGCCGAGAGCTCGCGCCATGCCAATCAGCTTGCTACCAGCGGAGCTTCCATTGTCCAGGGGACCGTTGACGGGATGGCCCGCATCGCCGAGCGGGTCCGTGCCACGGCGCGCAGTGTCGAGAATCTCGGCTCACGCTCGGACGAGATCGGCGCCATTGTTGGCACCATCGAGGATATCGCGGATCAGACCAATCTGTTGGCACTCAACGCGGCAATCGAGGCGGCCCGCGCCGGAGAACAGGGACGTGGATTCGCAGTGGTCGCCGACGAGGTTCGCGCTCTTGCCGAACGTACGACCCGTGCGACCAAGGAGATCGGCGGTATGATCAAGGCTATTCAGACCGAGACGCACCAGGCGGTTCTTTCTATGGATGAGGGCGTCAACGAGGTGGAGAGAGGTACGCAAGAAGCGTCAAAGTCCGGCAGTGCACTGGAGGAGATCCTTGCGCAGATCAACGAAGTTACCAACCAGATCAACCAGATTGCCACCGCTGCGGAAGAACAGAGTTCAACCAGTCGTGACATCAGCAACAACATGCATATGATCACCGGAATTGTCAATGAAACCGCACAGGGAACCCAGGCAACCGCCAAGGCCGCAGACCAGTTGACTGCTCTTGCCAATGACCTGAAGGTTCTTGTTGCCCAGTTCAGGCTGTAGCAGCGCTGGCCACGATGGTGCAGGGCGTCTGAAAACGGCATATGAACAACCACGGCACACATACAGCGGAACATCCCCGACTTCTCGTCGGATAGATGAAAGGAATCGTTATGAAGGAGAGCAGACTGACCATGCCGGAGGTGGCGGCCCTTGCGGCCACGCGGGTGGCGCTGGGTGGGGGCCTTGGCCTGCTGCTGGCGGATCGCATCGAGACCAGGCAGCGCCAGCTGATCGGCTGGACCCTCTTCCTGGCGGGGGCCGTTACCACCGTGCCGCTGGTAAAGCTGGTGTTGGACAGGCGCGGCTGATGTGGGTGGGGGAGGTGACCGTGCAGCCATGCTCCAGGTCTGGTCTGGAGCGGTTGCTAACCGTTGAGTTTCCTGCGGATCGCCTCCACAACGTGCCAGGCGTCGTTCAATGCGGTGTAGATCAGATTGGGGTGCTTCTCCTCAACAATCGCACCCTCGCTGATCCTCATGAACGAGGGGGATATGGCGCCGCCGATGATATGGATCCCCCTGCGGGTTGACTCGAACTCCGTGGTCAGAAGCGCCAGCCGTTCACCCTCCTTGCCGATCTTGCAGACCCCGCCGGTACAGGTGATCAGCTGGATGCCGAGTCGTTCGAAGATCGGGCCGGGTCCCTGTGAGCCGATGCAGGCGATGACGTTCTGCATGGGAAAGCTCAGGGCGTGGTACAGGTCGATGCCGTCGGGCTGTTCGAAGATGTTGATCCGGATCACCAACCGCTCCATGCCCTGGCTGTCCACCTCGCCGATACGGGGAATGGCGCCGGGCAGCAGGCGGATGTTGCCTCCCAGCAGTATCTCCTCTCCCAGACGCTGGGCGGTCTCCTTGTTGACCCTGAAGGTTTCGGCCCGGTGAGCCCAGAAGACCGGGGTGCTGTCGTTAGCCTCGCGTTTTGCCTTGAGGATGCTGATGATCACGTCGGCAGCGGAATTCCCGCCGCCGATGACCAGCGTCTTGATGCCGATGTACTTCTCCACATCGTCCAGCCCTTTGGCAACCATTTTGGCGTCGCCGTACACTGTCAGCTCGCGGGGAATGTTGCAGCCGAAGGCCAGAATCACCTTCCTGGCCCGATAGCTCTCCCTGTCCGTGCGTACCGTCAGAACTCCCCGCTCCTCATGGATGTCCTGAAGGCTTGTCTCGGTCTGGATATTGAGTCCCCCCTGCCGGACAACCTCCTGGACCTTTCGCAGGTACTCCTCAACTGTCACCGGTTCCTCGGGAGGGCGCAACTCCTCCACCAGGAACGGTTCGGAGGCGTCTTTGGGCATGGTGGGATAGACCAGCTTTCCCGCCGGATAGCTGTGGGCGATGCCCTGGAAGGCAGCTTTTCCCGATTCCAGCAGCAGGTGGGAGAGGCCATGATGTTTGCACATCAGGGCACAGGCCACTCCGGCCGGTCCACCGCCAACTATAAGGACATCGTAAAGCAAGCTCATGGTCGTACTCCCCTGAATCCGGATTCCCTGCGCCGGTCGCGTGGCCGGCGGGGGTATGGGTTTAGTATGCCGCTGGTCGATGAATCTTCAACCGCTTGAGGGGAGTGGTTGCCTCGACCCCTCCCCGATATTCCGACTGGCGCATACAGGAAGGGGCGTCAGGCGCGAAGGTTCAGCGTGGTTTGCTGAACCCCTTGACACTCTTTTCTGTATCAGGGTATGTGTGCGAGAGCTTTTTATGGCGTTCACATTGTTTTGCACGACCTGCCAAAGGATGAACCACAATGGCTGCAAGAAAGATCATCGTCGTCGAGTCCAGTCCGCGGCACAACGGCAACAGCACGCTTCTCGCCCGGGAGGTCGCTTCCGGCGCGGTCAGCCTGGGCGCCGATGTTGAAACAGTGCATCTGCACGGCATGGACATCAAACCTTGCAGCGCCTGCGACGCCTGCCAGGAGTCGTTGGAAACGGATTGCGTCATCGGCGACGACATGAAAGCGCTCTATTCCAGGCTGCGCGCCGCGGACGCCATCGTCTATGCCACCCCCGTCTACTGGTTCACCGTCTCCGGCCAGATCAAGCTGTTCATGGACCGTTGCTATGCCCTTATCTGTGCGGCAACAGTGCCGGGAGAAGAGGGGGGTGAGCCGGTCTATACCCTGGAGAACGATCTGGCCGGCAAGAAATTGGGCATTGTCCTGACCTATGGGGACGTGGACCCGTTCGTCTCGGGCGCGGTCAACGCCCTGCGCACCTTCCAGGACATGGCCCGCTTTCTGGGGGCCGAGATCGTTGGTCAGGTGTACGGGAGCGCCCTGGCGCCGGGCGAGATAGCCGGTAACAGCGCATTGATGCAGCAGGCATACCAGCTCGGCAGAGACCTGGCAACAGCCCCTTGATTTGAGTGGTGAAAATTCCGCAGTAAAACAAGAAACCGCCCTGTCGCTTGCAGACAGGGCGGTTTCATATTCTGGCAGTCAGGCGGGGCATCTGCTCTGCAGTGCCGCCTGCCTGAACGTGTCTTCGCTCCGCAATCCGTGGACCGCCGAGGTGGTGGCGTTGCTTAGCGCCTCGGCTTCCCCTGGATCAGCTCCTTTCCCGAATGTAAGCCCTTTTCCTCCCCCAACTGCTCCTCACCGGTCACCATCTCAATCGGTCGTGCGGCCGTGCAGCAGGGACCAGTGCCTGATGCCGCCCGGCATGTGGCTGACCACCACGCCGATAACCAGCGCCGTGGCAACGATCTGAGCCCGGGACTCCGGCCAGAGATGGATCAGGCCGAGAATCGCCACATGGGCTATGACCATCACCCCGCGCACCTGGTAGGGCCAGTGACGGCTCTGATTGATCCCCAGCAGCACAAGGACGATGCCGCTGGCGACTGCGGCCTTGTGCCAGGTAAGCAGACGGCTGAACGGCATGGCGAATACCGCGCCGCCGAACAGGACGCCGGTGGTGGCGATATGGGAGGCCCGCATCAGGATGTCGAACGCCCGGATCCAGCCGGAGCGATGCTTCTTTTCTTCTTTGCTTTTTATGCTTGTTTCCATGTGATGCTCCCTTGAGGTCTTTCCCGCGCATCCCTTGCGCCCGGCCAGTCCTGCTTTCCCGTTTCCGTCTGTGGTGAAGGAGAGTCGATTCGCCGGCGGAGCACATCTATAGTTCATGCGTCGGGTGGATGCAAGAACGATTATCACGCGGTTCCGTCGACAGAGCCGTGACAGGCTTTCTGCCGCAGGCCGAAGGGCAGGGGACGCATACCGGAGCAGGTCGTTGTCCCTGACATTTCCCGCTTCGGGGATATACTGGGTACTGTGCCGATACGCACCGGGGGGTGGTATGAAGAGATTCGAGAACGATCCGTCCGGCCTCGTGCCGTTGGAGCGCGATGCCTGCGCAATCATCTGTTTCATAGCCAAGAACGGGCTCCCGTCCCACGGGAATCTCCAGCGAACCGTCCAGGCGCTGGTCAAGATGGGGCACCGCGCCGGCGAGATCAACGGCGAGGGGGACGGCTGCGGCATCCTGACCGCCATTCCGCGCCAGATCTGGGGGGAGATCCTGGCCAGCGCGGGGCGTAACCCGCGCTTGGCGGACTCCCCCGGTTTCGTGGTCGGCCATCTGCTGATCGACCGCAACGACCTCTCCCACTGTCCCGACCTGCGGAAGAATATCCTGCAGCGTATCCTCCAGGCAGGACTAGAGCTGCTGGTGGAACGCCCCGCGCCGGTGCGCAGCGAGGTGCTGGCCGGCCGGGCCCGGGAGGGGGAGCCGCTGGTGTGGCAGCTGGCCTTGCACGACCCGCTTCCCAAACATGACGCCCGCCGCCTGTTTGCCCTGCAGGTGGGGCTGGAAGAGGAGTTCCCGGTGCAGGTGGCTTCCCTCTCCACCCATGTGGCTGCCTACAAGGTGCACGGCGCGCCGGAGATCCTCAGCCGCTACTACCCGGAGCTGAAGCGTCGCGATTTCGTTTCCGATCTGACCATCGGGCACAGCCGCTACTCCACCAATACCCTGCCAACGGTGCTGCGGGCCCAACCCTTCTCTCTCCTGGGACATAACGGAGAGATCAACACCATCGCCCGCCTGCGGGAGGAGGCACGCATGCTGGGGATTACCCTCACCAAGGGGGGGAGCGATTCCCAGGACCTGAACCGCACCCTGGAGGGGCTGATCTGTGGCCACGGCCTGACCCTGTTCGAGGCTATGGAGATGGTCTTTCCACCGGTGTTCAGCGTCATGGACCGCATGGGGGATGAACAGCGCAGCATGTACAGCTGGTTCCGGCGCTTCCTGACCGCCAGCGCCCAAGGGCCGGCGGCCATCATTGCCCGTTACCAGGATCAGTGCGTGTTCAGCGTGGATGCCATGGGGTTGCGCCCCCTCTGGGTTGGGGAGACCGACCGGGAGCTGTTTGCCTCGTCCGAGCTGGGGGTGGTTCCCCACGAAGAGATCATGGCCGATCCCAAGCCGCTGGCGCCGGGGGAGAAGCTGGGGGTCGTGCTTCAGCATGGCCATTCGCCCCGGCTGCTGCAGCACCACGAACTGCGCCGGGAGGTGCTGAACAGCTTCCGGCGCCGGGTCAGGCTGGAACCCCACTCCCGCTCCCTCGCCAGGGCTTCGGCGCTGGGGGATACCCATGCCGGAGCACTCCAGCCAGCCTGGGGCAGGAGCGCGGGGCTCGCGCGGGCCAACCTGCTGTCGGCCCTGGCCTGGAAATCCAGCGACGTGCAGAATCTGGAGGAGATGGCCAAAAGCGGCCGCGACCCCATCTCTTCCCTGGGGTATGACGGCCCGCTGGCGGCCATCTCCCGCTCGCGTCAGAACCTGTCGGACTACTTCAAGGAGCAGGTGGCGGTGGTGACCAATCCGGCCATTGACCGAGAACGGGAGGAGGAGCACTTCTCCACCCGCATCTACATCGGCCCCCGGCCGAGCCTGGGCGTTGCTCCCCGTCCCGCCGTGGAGCTGGCAACGCCGCTGCTGCTGGGGGGCGGGCGCGGCTTGACATGCACTGACACCGCCGTTGCCCGCCGGTTCGGGACAAGCAGCCTGGAGGCATTGCTTTCCTGGGCAGGCAGGGGGCGCAGCCGGGTTCTCTCCTGCGCCATGGGGCGGGACGAATCGCTGCCGGCCGCCCTGGAACGGCTGACCCACGAGGCGATCGCGGCAGCCCGGCGCGGCGTCTGGCTCATCGTGCTGGACGATTCCCTGGCCTTTGGCCGTCGGCAGAGCTTCCTGGACCCCTTTCTGGTGGTGGCGGTGCTGCACAAGGCGCTGAAGGAGACCGTTGCTTCCGGTGGCAGGAACCTGCGGCGGGAGCTGTCCATCGTGGTCCGCTCCGGGGCCCTGCGCAATCTGCACGACCTGATCTTCTGCCGGGGCATGGGCGCCGACGCCCTCTGCCCCTACCTGATGTGGGAACTGGCCGCCGAGCATGACAACGGTGTGCATAACCTGCTGGGGGTGCTGGCCACGGGGCTGGAAAAGGTGATCTCCACCATGGGTACCCACGAGATCGGCGGCTACGGCAAGTACTTCGCCTCCATCGGCCTTAACAGCCGCCTGGCCGGCTATTTCGAGACCCCCGATTTCTGCGGCTCCGATTCCGGCGGCCTGACCCTGGAACGCCTGGAGGCGGACAACCGGGAACGTGGCGCGGTTGCCCGCGGCAGGCAGGAAATGCAGCTGCCGACGCAGTTCCGGCTCTATCCGCGCATCTGGAAGATGGTCGGCCAGGTGGCCAGGATGGAGGAGAACTATGCCGACCTGTCGCGCCTGATCCGCCAGCTGGAGGAGGAACATCCCACCTCCATCCGCCATCTGGTGGACCTGCGCTACACCGGGGAGCTGACCGTGGATCCCGAGGAGGTGGACACGCGGGTCGGGAAGCACGACCTGCCGATCCTCTTCTCTGCCATGAGTTTCGGCTCCCAGGGGGAGACCCCCTTCCGCATCTACGCCGAGGCTGCCCGCCGGCTGAACATCATCTGCATGAACGGTGAGGGGGGGGAGATCGCTGACATGCTGGGCAGGTACCGGGAGAACCGCGGCCAGCAGATCGCCTCCGGCCGCTTCGGGGTCACCATGGCCTACCTCAACTCGGTGGACTTCCTGGAGATCAAGGTGGGGCAGGGGGCCAAGCCGGGCGAAGGGGGGCATCTGCCCGGTTTCAAGGTCACCCCCAAGATCGCCGAGGCGCGCCACGCCACGCCGGGGGTGTCGCTGATCTCCCCCTCCAACAACCACGACATCTACTCCATCGAGGACCTGGCCCAGATTGTCGAGGAACTGCGCACCGCCAACCCGGTGGCGCGCATTTCGGTCAAGGTTCCGGCAGTGGCCGGTATCGCCACCATCGCCCTGGGGATCGCCAAGGCGGGAGCGGACATCATCACCATCAGCGGCTATGACGGCGGCACCGGCGCGGCCAGGAAACACGCCATCAAGTTTGTCGGCCTGCCTGCGGAGATCGGGGTGCGGGAGGCTCACTGCGCCCTGGTGCAGGCCGGAATGCGCGACCGGGTGGAACTGTGGGCCGATGGCGGCGCCCGCACCGGCCGGGACGTGCTCAAGCTGATGCTCCTGGGGGCCAACCGGGTCGGCTTCGGCACCATGGCCATGGTGATTATCGGCTGCACCACCTGCCGCGGTTGCCACCTGGGGACCTGCCATGTGGGCATCGCCACCCAGATCGAGAGCCAGGAGGAGGCAGAGCGACAGGGCGTGAAGCGTTTCGTGCCGCGTGTGCTGGAGAACGGGGTCATCTACGAGACCACCTTCTTCCGCGGCATGGCGCGGGAGATCAGGATTCTCACCGCCAGGCTCGGCTTCCGGCGTACCCAGGAACTGGTGGGGCGGGCCGACCTTCTGGTGCAGAGCCGCGGCCTGGATCGGCTGGACCTGTCCGACCTGCTTTCACCCGTGTCCGGCGCAGCGTCTCCCCTGTTGGAGCGTGAGGTGCGCATCATCAGAAAGCCGCTCAACTACCTGACCTCGCTGATTTCACGGCTGGTGTCCGATGCCTTTGCCACGGGCGAGGAATGGGTGCGCTACGATGACGACAGCGCCAGCAGTTCGGACCGGGCCATCGGCACCCACCTGGCCGGAGCCATGCTGCGCGGCCGTCAGCAGGGGCGCTTTTCAGCCACCTGCCAGGCCCAGCTCTGCTTCCAGCGCGACTCCATTCCGGGCAACGGCCTGGCTGCCTTCACCGTGCCGCGCATCTCCCTGCACGTGGAAGGGGGGGCACAGGATGGGGTGGGCAAATCGACCTCCGGCGGCGAGATCGTGATCCTCAAGGGGGAGAACCGAAACGGCGTCAGGGTTGGCGGTTCGGTGGGCAAGGGGCTGGCCTACGGCGCCCAGGGGGGAACCTTCATCATCCAGGGGGATGCCGACAGCCGTGCCTGCATCCGGCTCTCCGGGGCCGATGTGGTGCTGGGTGGGCGCATCACCTCTCCCCTGGACGACTCCCTGGGCAACCTGGCCGGCCGGGCCAACCTGAAGGGGTTTGCCTGCGAGTACATGACCGCCGGACGGGTGGTGGTACTGGGCGACCCCGGCCCCTGGCTCTGTTCCGGCATGACCGGCGGCACCCTTTACTGTCACCTGGACGAAGCCGTGGGCATGGACCGGGCCGCCCTGCGCCGGCGGCTGGCCCGGGGCGCCGGGGTGGAGGTTCGCGACCTGGATGAGGGGGATGTCTCCTCTTTGGAGGAGCTGCTGGGCAGGTACCATCAGGAGCTGCTCCATTCCCACCAGCAGGAAGAGGCCGACTGGCTGGCAGGGGTGATCTCCCGTTGCCGCAGCGGTTTCGTCAAGGTCGTGCCGGAGAAGACGGTTGTCATGCCGGCCAGCACCGAGTAGGGCAGGGGGGCGGGAGGAGCTGCGGCGCCTCAGTTGGGCGCCAGGTGTCTGCGGAACCCCTCTGCCAGGCAGCAATAGAGCGGTCTGCGGAACTTGGCCACCGTCTCCAGCAGCCAGCCGAAGGGAACCCATCTCCAGGCGCGGAATTCGCCGCCGGCCAGGGCGTCGATGGTTTTGTCGGACCCGCTGAACCTGAACAGGAACCAGTACTGCACCTGTCCCCGTCCGTTGCGGAGGCTGCGGGCGCCAGGGGGCAGCTCGTAGGCCAGCGGCTGGGGATAGGCCTCCAGCAGCTCCAACTCCCCGGCCGGTATCCCGGTCTCCTCCCCCGTCTCCCGCAGGGCCGCGGCCAGCGGCTCCTCTCCCGCGTCCAGCCCCCCCTGGGGCAGTTGCCAGGCGCCGGGTATGTCGGCCCGTTCCAGGGCCAGCACCAGTCCCTCCCGGTTGATGACCACCGCGCCGGCTCCGGCCCGGAAGTACTCTTCTGGCATGTTCATGGGGTTCTCCTCTGGGGGTGGAAATGTTGGCTTGGATCGGGAGCATTGCCCAGCTTCAATTCTTCAATGCCAGTCGTCGCGGGTTTTTCCTGACTTTAGTTCGGCAATTCGTACTGGCTTCCTTGGGCAAGATACTTTTCCCGGAGTGTTTTTGCCAAGCCTGGATCCAATGATTTCAACTTACCATAGGCATTCAGTGCATCCAGCCTTTTATTCTGTGCCAAGAAAATCGATGTCTGCATAGCCCATCCGGGCGGAAATTTCGGTTCCTGCTGTAGAAGTTGACCCATGTGAGATTGAGCCTTGTCAAGCTGCCGGGACATCATGAAGCACTGTACAATATACAGGCGAGCATCAAGAGACGATGGTGACAGCTGAAGAGCCTTGTTCAGAGCATCGATGGCCTTTCCAAGCTGATTCTGGCGCATGTGAACTTCACCAAGGTTGATCCAGCCGTTGACAAAGTCGGGTTGTAAGTGAAGGGCCGTATCCAATGCCTGTTCTGCCTCAGAATACCGCCTCAGCTTTAGCAGGGAATATCCCTTGCTGCTCCAAAAGACGGGAGAGGCAGAGTTGATCGTCAAGCCCCGCTCCACATACTCCAAGGCACGTTCAGTATCCCCTTTATAGTTGCCGTAGTACAGTGCCAGGCTCTGCAATACGATTTCGTTCTTCGGGTCGAGGTTTTCAGCTTTATTGAGCGCCACTATTGCCTTGTCTGCCTGTCCGGAACGGATCTGCGTCTCGCCAAGATATGCCAGAAAAATAACATTTTCCGGTTCCAATCGTGCTGCTTCGGCAAATGCTTTTGCTGCAGCAGCCATGTCTCTGCGCTCATGGTGCAGCGCACCGAGGGAATACCATGCCTGAGCAAGGGACGGGGCTGCACGGGTAGCCTTCTCATAAGCATCCATTGCACCGGCTTTTTCGCCCCGTTCGTTAAGTATTGCGCCGAGATTCAGCCAGGCCCCACCCAATCTGGGATTGAGTTCAGCCGCCTTGCGAAGCGCCTTCTCTGCTTCAGTGTGCCTCATGGTATTCCGAAGGGTCGTACCCAAACCCATCCAAGCCTCGGCAAGGTTTGGATTCATCTCCAAGGCCTTCCGGTAGGCCTTCTCCGATTCTGCGTACCTGTGATTCTTCCCTTCGGTGGCCCCGATATGCGACCAGGTGTTTGCATCTGCAGCGTAGCCGGTCTCGCTCGTCGAACCTTTTGAGAGTGTCCGACGGGCAGCATCGGACTTTCCAAGAGAAACCTGGAGTGCGGCCAGATTCGTGGTAGCGCTATGCTCTCCGGGCTTTAGCCACAGGACCTTGTTATACGCCTCCTCCGCCTCCTGAAACCGTTTTTGCCTCTGGCGCAGTTCACCCAGAATTTCCCAACATTCCCACTCTCCGGGGACGAGTCGAATCGCAGTTTCGATGGCGGTAACTGCCTCTTCGATGACCTTGTCTTCCTGTAGCCACACTGCCAACACCCGGTAATAATATCCTTCCGAAGGATGTAATGCCTGAGCCTGCCGGATATCCGAAAAAGCTCCCTCCCGGTCTCCCCGGATACGGCGCACCAGCCCACGATACGCATAGGATGCGGCATCTTGTGGATTCTTCTTTAATGCAGACGACAGAATAGTCTCCGCATCCTGGTATTTGTTCTGATTGTAGAGCGACAGCCCCAGGAATTGATCTGCCTGAGTTGAAACAGGCCACCACTCTTTCCATTGCCGTGCCCACTCCTCAAGCTTGACCCAATTCCCAGCGACCCGAAGCGTTTCCGCCTTTCCTGTCCAGTCGGGATCAGGTTCCACTTTCAGAGGTGTTTTCCAGGGAGTTCCATTTTTGATCAGGTCGATGACCCACTCCGCCGGCAGCGCCCTATTGAAGTTCTGGGCGCCGAGGTAGCGAGCCGTGGTGATGCCGATCAGTCTGCCTTGGGTATCGAAAAGGCCTCCTCCGCTGGAGCCGGGAGACGTGGGAGCACTGGTGAAAATACTGATATCGTTTCCCGTTCGCTTGATTGCGGATACGAGTCCGCTTCCCACGGCGAGTCCAAAACCGAGGGGGTTTCCGATAATATATACGGGCTCCCCCGATTTCAACCCGGCACTGTCGCGCATCGTCACCGCGGGAGCCGTCAACCCCTTGACCTCCAGCCGGCAGAGATCCCGCTTGATGTCCCCAGAAACCACCGTTGCCGGGTACTCCTGATCTCCAGAGCGCACCTTGAAAGCAACCGCATCCTGTACCACGTGGCAGTTGGTAACCACCTGGCCGGAGCCGACGACCACTCCGCTCCCTTCACCATCGATGTTATTCTGGTCATCCCGTGTGGTAATCGTTACCACCGATGCGCGGACCCGTTCGAAAACCTTATCGGCATCTCCGGCATAAACCGGTGATGCCGTGCAACAGAGGATCACAAAAAGTATGACTGCTTTCATGGCGCCACCTCGTAGGGAAGCAGCATTCTCTTGAAAACACTATCTGCCCACTTCTGATCGATGGCCTTGAGCTTCTGGTACGAGCGCTTCGCATCATCCATGCGTCCTGCAAAATGGTATGACTCTATGAGAGCCGCCCAGACTTTCGGTTGGTTGGCATCAAGACTGAGCGATTTTTCATAGGCTGGAATAGCTTTGTCCGCCTGATTCATATAAGCGTAAATGTAGCCCAGCTGGCGCCAAGGCAACGGATCATCGGGCTGTTCCTCCCGGATCTTCTCGAACAGTGGCAGAGCTTCCTGGAACTGGAATCCGTCCTTCAACGCTATTCCCAACTCCGCCCTCATCACGACATCTTTCTGAGACACCCTCACCCCCTCACGATATGCGGCGATGGCCTCCGGGTACTGGCGCAGGCCGGAGTAGATTTCTCCCAGCAGTTTCCATCCCGCCGCACGATTCTTTGGGTTCAGCCCCAGCCCCTTCTTGAGAGTCTCTTCAGCCTCACGATAACGTCCCACCCCGGAAAGTGCGTACCCTCTCATTACCCAGGCATCGCCATTATCAGGAGCAAGCTCAAGCGCCTTGTCGATGTGGATAAGGGCCTTGTTGCTCCTGCCGGTGACAAGGTACAGATCGGCCAGGTCCATCCGTGCGGCAACGTCGCCTGTATCGAACTCAACCAAGCGTGACTGCGCGGCTATAGCCAAGCTCCATTCCTTGTGCCGTCTCCCGAGAGACACCATGCTCTGGAGTGTTTGCCGGTTCCACGGCTCAAGCTGCGCGGCCTTTTCCAAGGCATTTTTTGCTGCGGAAAAATCCCCCAGCGCATCTTTCGCAAAAGCAATATACAGCCAGATCAAGACGTTTTCCCGATGATATGCAAGGGTAGCCTGGGCTGCCTCAAGGGTTTCCTGGAACTTCCCCCCTTGGAACAGGGCTCCTGTTAATCCAAGTCCCGCGGTCGGAGACGTTGGATCCCGCTTGAACAGTTCACGGTAACTCTTTTCCGCAGCGGGCCAGTCTTTGAGCTGATTTTGGATATAGGCAAGAGCGTAGCGTGCCTCCAGATTGTCGGGAAGAACCTCGATCCACTTTTTTGCAAGTTCCGACATTTCCTGCCACTTGCCGCTTTTGGAGAGGTCCGTCAATTTGTTGCGCCATGTTGCGGAAGCATCGGTTGCCGTGGAACGAGCCTCTATCTCCCGAATCCATCGTGCCGGTTGGGCGAAGTTCACATTCTGGCCATCCCGTTGACGATAATTGATGATCCCCACAAGCCTGCCATCCTCATCAAATAGCCCGCCTCCCTCCGAGCCCGGTGCAATGGGCGCGGTAAACTGGATTGCCGATTCGCCATTGGCCTCACGAATGCCCGAGACCACTCCTTCACTGATACTTATTCCTAGGGCAAGTGCATTGCTGACTGCATAAACCCGTGAACCTGGGGCAGGATCAGTTTCCCGCAGTTTCAACCCTCCTGAGGAATTCGTTGCTTCAAGGATGCAGAGATTGCGGGCGTTGTCCTTAAATAAGGTGCTGGCAGGGTATGTTTTGTCTTCCTGGCGCACCCTCAAACTTTCCGCCCCTTCCAGCAGGTCGCACTGGGTGACAATCTTTTTCCCGTCGACAAGCAGTGCCGTGTGGGCTGAGATCTTGTTCCCGTGACTGTCAAGCACCTCTAGGATGAACACCTTCCCTTCCACCGAACGGAAAAGCTCCTGTGGTGAGATTGAAGAGGCCGATGCCGGGAAAAGCCCCAGGCAGGCGATGATTATCGTCAAGGAGAACGTTTGTGACAATGCGCTGTACGGGACTACTTTCCTGTGGCATTGAGTGGAGTCGAGTTGTTTCATGAAAAAACCTCAGATGATTTTTTTGGGCAATTTCATACTTTGGTATCGAGCGCAACTGTCGCCTCATCTTCTAATCCCACAGCTGCCATGCGGGCCGTCGCACGGCATTTGGTGGCACTCTTCGTCAGCAGATCTGAACGTCTGGCTAGAAACCGTTCCTTGTCGGAATCATCGGTGAAAATGTCGCATCGGTCGATTCCGCGAACAATGCATGATGGAGGACATTGGGTATGTCGAGGCGTGGCTGGCGTGGCATGGATAAAGGGTAGCACCGGTGGGGGAGGAGACATCCTTTGTTAGTGAGTAACGTTCCCTTAGTCCCCTTCAGGGCCGCGGCCAGCGGCTCCTCTCCCGCGTCCAGCCAGCCCCCCCTGGGGCAGTTGCCAGGCGCCGGGTATGTCGGCCCGTTCCAGGGCCAGCACCAGCCCCTCCCGGTTGATGACCACCGCGCCGGCTCCGGCCCGGAAGTACTCTTCTGGCATGTTCATGGGGTTCTCCTCTCTGGCAGATACTCTTCCCGCACGGGCGAGAATACCTCGATTGCCACGCTATCCTCCATGATTTCTGCGCCGTGGGCTGCGTCGCCGGGGATGCACCAGCTGTCGCCCGGCTCCAGTTCCCGGCTTTTCCCGGCGATGGTCAGCCGAATCCGGCCGCTGACCAGGTAGCCGGTCTGCTCATGGGGGTGGGAGTGCAGCGGCAGAGTCGCCCCCCTTTGCAGCCTGAACTCCACCATCAGGGTGCTGGCGCCATGCACCAGGGTCTTCTGCCAAATTCCATCCAGCGGCTGCCGGTAACCGTCGTTTTCCTTTCGTGCATACATACATCTCTCCTGGTGCGGTGGATTACGCCGGTGGTTGTGCGCGTTAGGTGGAAATCAGTCTCCCCAGGTGATGGTGTGATTGTGGAAGTCGATGTGATAGCGGCGTTCCCGGAGGAAATCCATGCCCAGCAGGCCGTCTGCCTGGGTGCTCTCGATGATCACCACCCCCACGTCGTAGATGCGGTTCGGCCCGACCGTCAGGTAGTCGAGCCTTGTCCCATGGACTGCATAGACGCCACCGCCGACGCCACGGGCGACTCCTCGCTGGGCGTTGGACAGATCGACGTTGAGGAGTCTGGCCAGCTCCGGGCTGATGGTGCTGCTGGATGCCCCGGTATCGAGAAGGAAGCGGGCTCGCTCCTCTTTCCCCCGGTAGCAGAGAGTAACCGGCACCAGTACGCGGTTGTTCCTGATGACGACCGGCGTGACCTGCCTCTCTTCGTTGCTTGTGTCGCTGTCCCTGACCGTCTGCCTGTTTCTGTATTTCCGTGGGATTTTACTGGGATCATCGACAAAGTGGACCGATCCCTGGCCATCCTCGTATTGATAGATACCACCGGCAGCCTGGTACGGCGACGGTACGAACCACCCGATCGTCACCAGCACAATCATCATGTGCCATCTGTTCATATACCTCCCGTGCAAGCGACGGCAGAACCTTCTGCGTGCAGCAGGAGCGCCAGGCTCTTCAGCGCTCCCTGTCGCTCTTTGTCGTATGTTGATGTACCTGCCGAAGCCGCAATCTTTTTCTATTGTTGTTATCTCGTAATAGCGTGGGTTTTGGGGCGTACCATTGATTTTATTCTATTGTTGTCATCTGAGCAGGTGTGGCCCCGCGCCGAATCCTCCTCTCGGCGCCCCTCTTTCGGCTGCCGGACATTATTGCCGCCTGTTCATTGAAAGTCAAAGATAATCAGGGTGTTTTGTTAGACATTCCGGAAGGGCGTTCCGCTGTGACCTCTACGCACCGTTTGACTGCCGAGCTTGGCCCGTGCCATAAACCACGAAATGCTAATCTTGCGGGACTCGGACGAGGCATGAACGAGATCAGGAAGCTGGAACTGTTTTGCGGCATTGGCGAAGTCTCGGCGGCCACTGCTGGTTCCGGCATCAGGGTGGTGGCCCAGGACAAGGGCGAGCTGGCGCTTACGGTCTATCGCCTGAATTTCCCCGAACACCCGACCCGATCGTTGATCTGGAGAAGATCGGCGTCGAGGAGTTTGCCTGCTACGACGCTGAACTGTGGTGGCTCTCTCCCCCCTGTCAACACCATTCCATCCGGGTGAGATGCCGGGACCTGGATGGCCTCTCGATCCAGCTACTGACACTCGGCATTGATCTGAGGTGGAGCTGATCCTGCCGGCACTGATGGATCTGTTCCGGCCCAAGGGGGTCGTGACTCGCAACGACGTGGCCGTGCGTGCCCTGGAGGAACTGCCGCGGAAGGTGGCTGTCCTGCACGGGGAGAAGCCGGAGCGGGTTCTGATGGAGGAACATGGCCTCCGTTTATCCTGAGTCTGATCAAGGTTAACCGCCGGGGGATGGAATATCTGGGAGGGGGGGTACTTGATTACCTGCTCCTGCTCCCACCATGTGGAGCGGGAGATGTTCCGCGACATACTTGTCATCGCCTCCCGCCAAGGCGGGACGGGCGATGCGTCTCCTGGCGACCTTGCCCCAGAGCCCCGACTATCCGGTGCTGCTCTCCATGCCGGGGAGTACGTATCTGAAGTGCTTTTTCCTGCTGGCGGTGTAGCCGGCGCAGGGGAGGCCAGGGGGTAGGCCGCGGCAGCCACGTCACTCGGATGCATGGCGCGTACACCTGCTGGCGGTCGCCGCGAATGTAGTCACTTAAAAGCAGCGCACCAGACCAATCGCCAGCATGGCCAGTGCGGCTCCCAGGCCGATACCGGTCAGTGTCGTTTTCATCAGCAGGGAGGCCTTGACCCTGTTCCAGTTGTTCAGGCGGACGCTGACATCGCTGGCCGTGATCCGGCGCTGCCGGCCGTTTGTCTCCATCCTGAGCAGACTCCCCGTGGAGAGGTGCTGCTCCAGCTGTTTTCCCGCCACATAGATCTCGACCTCGTTTCTGGTTTGGGCGAGGGGGAGGCGCATGTCCCGGTGCGTCCACCAGATGTCGTGATTGCCCCGTACTATCTGGTACATATCGACAGCGAAACTCGTGCCAATGAACAGCGTGGTAGTCAGCTCCAACCACAACAGCGGGTTGTTTCGCCCGATTTTCATCGATTCTCCTCCTTTCGTGTCGCAGCGGATGCCCCTTGCCTAGCGCCGCCTGCCGGAGCCGCCGAACAGGGAGCCCAGCACCCCCCGGATGATCTGGCGCCCCACCTGGCTGCCGATGGCGCGGGCGGCGCTGCTGGCGAATGCCCCCAGCAGCGATCCCACCTGGCTGGCGGCTTGGCTCTTTTCCTCGGGCTGTTGCGCCGCGCTCTCCGCTGCCTGGGTGGCGGCCCTGGCCTGGAGCAACTCGTAGGCCGATTCTCGGTCCAGCTCCTTTTCGTAGTGTCCGGCCAGGGGGGAGGCGGCCATGATTGCCGTCCGTTCCGGGGCCGAGAGCGGCGCGAAGCGGCTGCGCGGCGGGCAGATCAGGGCCCGCTCCACCACGCAGGGAGCCCCCTTTGCGTCCAGGAACGATACCAGCGCCTCGCCCACCTCCAGCTCGGTGATGGCTGTTTCGACAGAGAACTCAGGGTTGGCGCGGAAGGTGTCGGCGGCGGCCCGCACCGCCTTCTGGTCCTGGGGGGTGAAGGCGCGCAGGGCGTGCTGGATCCGGTTGCCCAGCTGGCCCAGCACCGCATCCGGCAGGTCGAGGGGGTTCTGGGTGACGAAGTAGATCCCCACCCCCTTGGAGCGCACCAGCCGCACCACCTGCTCGATCTTTTCCACCAGAGCCTGGGGAGCCCTGTCAAACAGCAGATGGGCCTCGTCGAAGAAGAAGACCAGTTTTGGTTTCTCCAGGTCGCCTGCCTCGGGGAGCTGTTCGAAGAGCTCGGAGAGCAGCCAGAGCAGGAAGGTGGCGTAGAGCTTGGGGGAGCGCATCAGCCTGTCCGCTGCCAGTATGTTGATCATCCCCCGGCCGCTGCCGTCGGTCTGGATGAAGTCGTGCAGATTGAGGGCCGGTTCCCCGAAGAAGCGCTCGCCCCCCTCTTCGGCCAGGGCCAGCAGGCTGCGCTGGATGGCGCCGATGCTGGCGGCCGATATGTTGCCGTAGGTGGTGGTGAATTGGGAGGCGTTGTCGCCCACATGGCGGATCATGGCCTGCAGGTCCTTGAAGTCCAGCAGCAAAAGCCCGTTGTCGTCGGCCACCTTGAAGACCAGGCTGAGCACGCCGCTCTGCACCTCGTTCAGATTGAGGAGCCGGGAGAACAGCAGCGGCCCCATCTCCGAGACCGTGGTTCGCAGCGGATGCCCCTGCTGGCCGAAAACATCCCAGAAGATCACCGGGAAGGGTTCGCAGGCGAAATCGGTCAATCCCATGGCGGTGACGCGCTCCCTGAGGCGGGGGCTCTCTTCGCCGGCACATGCCAGTCCCGATAGGTCCCCCTTGACGTCGGACATGAACACCGGTACGCCGATGCCGCTGAAGCGTTCCGCCAGCACCCGCAGGGTCACGGTCTTGCCGGTTCCGGTCGCTCCGGCGATCAGTCCGTGGCGGTTGGCCATCCCTGGCAGCAGGCAGGCCTCTCTGGTTCCCTTGGCAATCAGCAACGCAGCTGTTTCACTATCCATGACATACCCTCCTTGCTGTGAATAGGACGCAGTACGAGTGTATCAGGCCTTTTAATCCTGTGTGCCCTGAATTCAGTGCGGGTCCGCCCTGTCCGGCGTGCCGGGCTGCTGGTTCACTGGCCGGAGTTCTTGCCGTACTCGGTCAGTAGGGCCTTGATCTTCCAGATGGTGGGTGAGGGGGAGGTGGGGGCGCCGGTGAAGATGTCGTTGGCGCTGATGCCCGGCTTTCCGTAGAAGTAGCCGTTCTTCTCGTCGTCAATCTGCAGCGCTGCCCCTTCCAGAGATACTCCGGCGAAGACCCCCCGGCTGCGGGAGTAGGAGAGGATCTCGGCCTTGAACAGCACGTCGGTGGAGGCCGAGGCGCTCCTGCCCACCGGGCCGGCCGCGACGCTGGCGTCGGCGCCGATGGTGAACTTGCCCTTCTTGATCCCTTCGATGCTCCTGATGCTCTTGAAGATCATGATCAGGTCGGTGGCCTGGGCACCGATCTGCCAGCCGAAGCTGCCCCCCATCAGGCTGACGAAGCTGGGGTTGCTCCAGGTGCCGTCGCTCTTGTGCACCATCAGGATGCCGGTGCCGTATTTCCCGCCGATGAACAGGCCGACCTTGATGGCGTCCGGGACGATGACGATCCCCGATGCGTTGCTCAGCAGGGCCGGGGGAATCCCGGTTTCCGGAATGCTGGTGATCTCCTTGAGCACGTTGTAGCTGGAAGTGATCTTCTCGCTGTCCGTGCCGGCCGAGGCCAGGGGGGCGAACAGGCAGAGCAGAAGCGCCAGGACCGTTGCTGCCAATGGAATGGGTGTGCGGCTCATGTTGTACTCCTCCTGTTAGGATCGTTCCGCATCGGGCTGGTGGCGCGCAGAGCGTGCTGTTCCAGCCGTAGAATACGGGATCATGTGGCGCGATTCTACCCGCAATCGGCGCTATGTTCAACCGTTTCTCATGTTTTTGTGATCTGACGCTTGTTGCCGTGAACGCTTCCCCTCCAGGATGGGCGAGGTTGGGCAAGCGGCAACAGTGGCGCGTATTCACGGGCGCTTGCTGTCTGAACTACGCTGGCCTCGGAATGTCGACGGTACACATGACGAGGTTGCTCTTGGTGGGGTATGGACCTGGAAACGGTATCCTGAAACTGCCGGACGTGGAATGGCACAAGCCCCGCCGGCATTGATGCCGGCGGGGCTTGTGGTCTTTACGGGGATGGGATGCCGTTACTGGCAGTCGGGGATCAGCCGCACCGCAACGACCCCGTCCACCTGCCGCAGCTTTTCAATCAGCTCGTCGGGTACGCTGTCGGAGACATCGATGATGTTGTAGGCCACTTCGCCCCTGTTCTTGTTGAGCATCTCGTCGATGTTCAGCCCGTATTCGCCCAGGAGGGAGGTAATGCGGCTGATGACCTTGGGCACGTTGCTGTTCAAAAGGGTGATGCGGGTCTTGCCGGTGGGAGTCATCTCGCAGTTGGGATAGTTGACCGAGTTTCTGATGTTGCCGCGCTCCAGGTATTCCCGGAGCTGCTCGGCCGCCATGATCGCGCAGTTGTCCTCGCTCTCGGGGGTGGAAGCGCCCAGGTGGGGGATGCAGAGAACCTTGTCAACCCCCAGCAGATCGGCTTCGGGGAAGTCGATCACATAGCCCCCCAGCTGCCCCTCGGCGATGGCCGACTTGACGGCCGTGTTGTCCACCAGGCCGGAACGGCTGAAGTTGAGCAGACGCGCCCCCTTCTTCATGCGGGAGATGCGCTCGGCGTTGAACAGCCCCCTGGTGTCGTCCTTGAGCGGAATGTGGATGGTGATGTAGTCCGACTCGGCCAGCAGCATGTCCAGGTTGGGCGCCTTGATCACCTCGTGGGAGAGTTTCCAGGCCGCTTCCACGCTGATGAAGGGGTCCAGGCCCAGCACCCGCATGCCCAGGTTGGCGGCGGAATTGGCCACCATTACCCCGATTGCGCCCAGGCCGATCACGCCCAGGGTCTTGCCCTGGATCTCCGGCCCCACGAAACAGGATTTCCCCTTCTCGATCTGCTCGGGGATGTTTTCGGTTCCCGCCAGGCTGTTGGCCCAGCTGATCCCCTCGTACAGGTTGCGGCTGGAGAGGAACAGGGACGCGATGACCAGTTCCTTGACGCCGTTGGCATTTGCGCCGGGGGTGTTGAACACGACGATGCCCCGCTGGGTGCAGGCAGGGATGGGGATGTTGTTGACTCCCGCCCCTGCCCGGGCGATGGCCAGCACGCTGGGGGGGAGTTCCATGGAGTGCATGTCCGCCGAGCGCACCAGGATGGCGTCCGGGTTGAGTATCTCGGTGGCGGCCTCGTACGTGTCGCGGGACAGCTGATCCAGGCCGCAGCGCGCGATCTTGTTAAGTGTCTGTATCTTGTACATGGGTCTGTCCATACCTGCTTTGGTAGTTTTTTTGTCCTGAAGCGGGAGTCAGCCACAGAGTGAAGAACAATCAGTGGAGGCTAGCCGGTATGCCCGGAGGTATGCCGGCCAGGATTGGCTCTACGCTGAGAACTCTCGTGTGCTCTGTGGCCAGACGCTCTTTCCTGTTCTTAAGCGCAGCGCGCCTCGAACTCTTTCATGAATGCCACCAGGGCCTGCACCCCTTCCAGCGGCATGGCGTTGTAGATCGACGCGCGCATGCCCCCCACGGAGCGGTGTCCGGCAAGGTTGACCAGGCCGGCCGCCTCGCTCTCTTTGACGAACTTCTTGTTGAGCGCCTCGGCCTTGTCCGCATCCTTCTCGGTGGTCAGGAAGGGAACGTTCATCAGCGAGCGCACGCTCTTCTCCACCGGGCTGAAGAAGAGTGAGGAACTGTCCAGGAAGTCGTACAGCACCCGGGCCTTCTCCCGGTTCTGGCGGTAGATGACCTCTGCTCCACCCATATCCCTGATCCACTCCTGAACCAGCTTGAAGATATAGATGGCATAGCAGGGAGGGGTGTTGTACATGGAGCCGCCGTCCACATGGGTCTTGTAGCTCAGCATGGCCGGAAGCCCGGCCGGGATGCGCTCCATCATGTCCTTGCGGATGATCACCAGGGTTACACCGGCCGGTCCCAGGTTCTTCTGTGCCCCGGCGTACAGCACGGCGAAACGGGTCACGTCCAGCGGCGCGGAGAGCACGCCGGAAGAGATGTCGCCGATCAGCGGCACGGTGCCCACCTCGGGGATGCTGTGATACTGGGTGCCCTCGATGGTGTTGTTGTAGCATATGTGGAAGTAATCGGCTTCCGGGTCTGCGCCCGTGATTTCCGGCAGGTAGGACCACTTCTTGTCCTTGGATGAGCCGACGATGTTGGCCGTACCCAGCCTCTTGGCCTCTTCTGCGGCCTTCTGTGCCCAGGTGCCGGTGAGGGTGAAGTCGGCCTTCTTGTTGATGGTCATGAAGTTGAGCGGCAGCATGTGGAACTGCAGGCTGGCGCCTCCCTGCAGGAAGAGCACGTGGTAGTCGTCCGGGATGGCCATGTTCTGGCGCACCAGGGCCTCGGCGCCGGCGATGATAGCCTCGAACGGCTTGGAGCGATGGGACATCTCCATGACCGACTGGCCGCTCGTCTCGTAGCAGAGCATTTCGTCGGCTGCCTTGGCGAGCACGGATTCGGGGAGCATGGAGGGGCCTGCGGAAAAATTGTAAAAACGCTTCATTGTCGATTCCTCTACTGTGTGAGATGAAGGGCGCTCCGGTGGAAACCGGGGCGCCTTCCCGTGGGCACGACCGCCGCTGTACGGCAGGTGATGCTGTCACGAAAATTTTGAACTGAAAAAAATATCATAAAGAAACTTTATCTGTCAACCACCGGGCTGTGTCGGCGATGCCGTCCCCGCTGTCAGTCACGGTAGCGCTTCAGAATCTCCCCATAGGCGTCGATGCGCCGGTCGCGCAGGAAGGGCCAGATGCGGCGCACCGTTTCGCTGCGCCCCAGATCCAGTTCCACCAGGACGACCTCCTCCCTGTCCTGGCTTGCCTGGGTCAGGATCTCCCCCTGGGGGCCGGCGGCGAAGCTTGTCCCCCAGAAGAGGATGCCGTTTTCCGGTTTCTCCGTGGATGTCTCCAAGCCGACCCGGTTGACCGCCAAGAGCGGCAGGCCGTTGGCCACCGCATGCCCGCGCTGGACCGTGACCCAGGCATCCCGCTGGCGTGCCTGCTCCTCGGCGCTGTCCGCCGGGTCCCAACCGATGGCGGTGGGGTAGATCAGCAGGTCGGCGCCGGCCAGCGCCATTAGGCGGGCGGCTTCCGGGTACCACTGGTCCCAGCAGACCAGTACGCCCAGCCTGCCCAGCGAAGTCTCGATGGGAGCGAAGCCCAGGTCGCCCGGCGTGAAGTAGAATTTTTCATAGAAACCGGGATCGTCGGGGATGTGCATCTTGCGGTACATTCCCGCCATGGAGCCATCCCTCTCGAATACGACGGCGCTGTTGTGGTACAGGCCGGGGGCGCGCCGCTCGAAGAGCGACGCCACGATCACCACCCCCAACCTGGCGGCCAGTGGGCCCAGTGTTTCGCAGGTGGGGCCGGGGATCGGCTCGGCCAGATCGAACAGGGAGGGATCCTCGGTCTGGCAGAAGTAGGGGCCGGTGTGCAGTTCCTGCAGCACGACCAGTTCCGCTCCGGAGGCGGCAGCCCGGGCGATCATGTCGCAGCTCTTCTCCAGGTTCGCGGCGCGGTCGGCGGAACAGCTCTGCTGGATCAGGCCCACCCTGAGCGATTTCATGCCAGCACCCCCTGGGGGAGTTGCATGGTGACGCAGTGCAGCGAACCGTGCTGCTTCAGCAGCGGCAGGCAGTCGATGGCGATGATCTCGCGCCCGGGAAAGGCCTGGCCGATGCGCTCCAGGGCCAGGGTATCCTTCTCCCGGTCGCGGTAGGTGGGGACCAGGACCGCGCCGTTGATGGCCAGGAAGTTGGCGTAGGTGGCCGGCAGGCGCCGGGCCATGTCATCGAAGCAGGGCTTGGGCCAGGGAAGCGGAATCAGGCTGTAGGGGGAATCGTCCGGCGCCCTGAAGCTCTTCAACTCCTCTTCCATCAGCTTGAGTTCGGCGTAGTGCTCGTCGCGCTGGTCGTCACAGGCGGTGTAGACGATCACGTCCCGGGGGCAGATGCGCGCCAGGGTGTCCACATGGCTGTCGGTGTCGTCTCCTGCCAGGGAGCCGTGGTTGAGCCAGAGGACGCGATGGGCCCCCAGGAGCGAGGCCATGGCCTGTTCGATCTCGCTTCTGTCCAGTTGCGGATTGCGGTTGGGAGAGAGCATGCAGGCGGAGGTTGTCAGGATTGTACCGATGCCGTCGCTCTCGATGGCGCCCCCCTCCATGATCAGGCCGATGGTCTGCAGGTTGGGGATGAAGGCTCCCCGCTCCTTGAGCCGCCTGCTGATCAGGTTGTCCTGGTCAGCCGCGAATTTCAGTCCCCAACCGTTGAAGCCGAAGTCCAGCAGCACCGGATGGGTGTTGAAGATGACCGTGATCGGCCCGAAGTCCCGCGCCCAGGTGTCGTTGCTGGGCAGCTCATGGATGGTAACGCGGCTCATGTCCACACCGGCGCCGGTCAGGGCTGCCCGGGCTTCGGCCTCGTGGGGGGCTGTCAGCAAAACCCGCTCGAAGCGGGCAATCTGGCGGATTATCTCGATGAAGACCGGACGGACTTCTTCGAGAATGGGGGCCCAGTCGCTCCCTTCATGGGGCCAGGCCAGCAGGACTCCGTCCTGGGCCTCCCATTCGGCTGGAAAACGTGGTTTCACTCACTGCTCCTTTCGGTGTTGTCTCAGTAGTCAGCGCGCCGTTGCCCGCTTCGGGCACAGTTCCTGCGACCTCTGCGTCGAACGCTGGGCAGGGGTGCTGATCGCGGGCATGAGTATACATGTCCGCGCCATGGTTGCGCAACCACTCTCTGAGAGGTGGGGAGGTGCTTCCTTGCGCGGCGCTGTTCCTCCGCCCGATCCTCTTTTGGCTTGATTTGTCCTCCCCTTTGCCGGTAGATTGGGGGCGCAAACGACTTTTTCAAGAGGAGCGGACGGTTAACGTGAAAAGCCTGACACTTAAAGCCCCAGCCAAGGTCAACTATCTGCTGGATGTCATTCGACGCCGCCCCGATGGGTACCATGACCTGCGCATGGTCATGCAGCGGGTCAACCTGTGTGACGAGATATCCATCGCTCTGACCGACAGCCCGGAACTGTCCGTGTGCTGCGGAAAAGACGGCGTGCCTGACGGTCCCGGCAATATCGCCTGGAAAGCGGCCCGCGCCATGCTGGATCTGGCCGCCGGCGGACAGGGGGCGACCATCTCCATCGTCAAGAACATCCCGGTGGCCGCCGGCCTGGGTGGTGGCAGCAGTGATGCAGCCACGGTGCTGGTGGGGATGAACCAACTTCTGGAGCTGGGGCTCACGGATCAGGAGCTGATGCGCATCGGCGTCAAGCTGGGCGCTGATGTGCCGTTCTTTGTTTTCAAAAAAACAGCCCTGGCCGAAGGGATCGGCGAGCAGCTGCGGGCCATGCCGTCCATGCCTGCGCTCTGGGTGCTGCTGGTGAATCCGGGGGTGCATGTCTCGACAGCCTGGGTGTACAAAAATTTGCGGTTGACAAGCCGTGGCGAGCTGGCTAAAATCCCCCAGTTTTTCAGCACGGTCGAGGACGTCTGCTCCATGCTTTCCAACGACCTTGAGTCGGTGACCATTCCTGCTTTCCCGGTGATCGCCGACATCAAGCGCGCCATGCTGGCCAAGGGCGCCCTGGGCGCCATGATGTCCGGCAGCGGCCCCACGGTCTTCGGGCTCTTCCGCGACCGGGAGGGTGCGGAAGCGGCCCGTGCGGAACTGGTCGAGGGGAGTGGATGGTTTGCGGCGGTGGCTGAGACTCTCTGAACCTTCTGAACGACTCCGTTTATTCTAAGACGGATGACATAGCTTGTTGGGGCGTCGCCAAGCGGTAAGGCACCGGATTTTGATTCCGGCATTCCCAGGTTCGATCCCTGGCGCCCCAGCCAATAAAAAAACAGGCATTCGAGCCTAATCGCTTGAATGCCTGTTTTTTTGTTGTATAGTAATCAGATTTGATACGTACCATTCCCGTTGTTTGTAGGTAAATGGCTGTTTCCCCCATTATTTGTCATGTAGTTTCCGTCCCCCCCTTCATACAGAGACTTGAATAATGGAATGTGATTGTCACGAGGGCGTTAATGTCACGGTTTCCTTCTGTCATGAGCAAGCGCATCCTGATCCTGGTCATTCTGGTGACGGTTGTCTTTGTGGGGAAAGTCCTCTTCGACATCACCTCGGACTACGGGCAGGTCATTCTTTCCGCGGAACGCCTGTCCCGCGGATTCGCCACCGCGCTCAACGAGCATGCCGTATACACGTTCAGTAACGCGGAAAACACCCTGGACGACCTCATCCAACATCTTCAGGGACGCTCGTCCCGCGCCATTCCCGATGAACGTCAGTTGCATCGCATCCTCGTCAACTACCGGCTGAAGAGCCCCAACAGCCCCTTCCTCTTTGCGACCACCGCTGGCGGCCGCCTCCACGCCTCTTCATCTGATTTTCCGGTCCGCGGCCTCAACCTCGTCAACCGCGAGTATTTCCAGCACCACCTGAACAGCCGGGATACTGCCCCGTATATCAGTCGATCTCCCAACAGCCGTATAGACGGCGACTGGCTCATTTTCCTGACCAAGCGGGTCTCCAATCCGGACGGCTCGCTGCGCATGATTGTGGGTATATCCATCGACCCGCTCCATTTGAATGATTTCTACCGCTCCATCGAACTGGGCACCCATGACCGGATTTTCCTGTTCCGCAAGGACGGTGCCGTCCTGACCCTGGAACCGTTCTATAAGGCGTTCATGGATAAGGTCATTCCACCAACGGATACGATCAGGAGAGAGCTTGCCAAGCGTCCCCATGCCGGCACCATCCATATGGAACAGGGGCTTGTGGATGAAACCAGCAGAATCGTGTCCTATCGCTTCTCGAACCGTTATCCGGTTGTCTCCGTCGTTTCGCTGCGGGAGGATGATGTGCTGGCGCGCTGGAGAGCGCGTTCCGCCAAGAGTGCCGCCGGGGCGCTGCTGCTGGTCGTGCTGGTGGGGACGCTGGGACTGTTGGTCTATCGTCAGGTCAAGGCGCTGAAGCAGAGTGAAGACAAGTACAGCCTGATCTCCACCACCGCCAACGAGGGGATCTGGATGCTGGATGCAGACGACCGCATCATCTATGTCAATCCCCGCGTGGGGGAGATGTTCGGCTATTCCGGCGAGGAGATGGTTGGGCAGCCGATAAGCTCGTTCATGTGTCCGGACCAGCTTGCCGACCATGAAGTACGGATGAGGTTCCGCAAAGAGGGGGGCTCCGAACGCTATGAGCGCCGCTTCCAGCACAGAGATGGCAGGGATGTCTGGGCAATCATCTCAGCCGCGGCACTCATCGACGACGAGGATGGTTATCAGGGGGTCGTGGCCATGTGCCTCGACATCACTGACCGCAAAATGAGCGAGGAACGCCAGACCCGGCTGGAAGAACAGTTGCGCCAGGCCCATAAGATGGAGGCGGTGGGCATTCTGGCCGGTGGCATGGCCCACGATTTCAATAACCTGCTCCAGTCCATCATGGGATACATCTTCCTGGCCAGGATGAGCGTAGAGGCCGACAGCGAGGCACGGGAATATCTGGATGAGGCGGAGAAGATCTCCGGCCAGGCCAGCGAGCTGGGACAGCGGCTCCTGCTCCTTTCCCGCGGCGGAGTCACCCTGTTGCGCGCCGCCCCCCTGGCGCCACTGATCCTGCCGCTGGTCTCCTCCGAGCTGGAGGGGACTGCCATTACCGGCGAGTTCGATCTGCCGGATGACATGCCGCACGTCACCATGGATGAGGCGCTGATGAAGCAGGTCATATCGCACCTGACGGTCAATGCCGTCGAAACCATGCCCGAGGGGGGCACGCTGCGCATCACCGGCGCAACATTGACCATCACGGCAAAAAACGGGCTACCGCTTCCCGCCGGCCGCTACGTTCATATCGCCTTCAGCGATACGGGGGCTGGCATTCCCGCCGACAATCTGCCCAGGATATTCGATCCCTATTTCACCACCAAGGAGATGTGGAACCGCAAGGGTATGGGGCTCGGTCTGGCCCTCTGCCATACGATCATACGCAAGCACAAAGGAATGATCAGCGCCACGTCGCCTGTGGGGGAAGGGGCCACGTTCAATATCTATCTTCCGGTCGCAGGCGAGGATGCCCCGACTCCATTCTCCGCACCCCCTCAGTTCTTCTGAGCTCGTAAAGGTCTCCTGTTCCATGCGTGTTATCCTCGTCGCCATCCATCCCTATCCATCTCCCCAGGCTGTCCCTCTGGCCAATGGTTTTCTTGCCGCCTATCAGCGGGAATATGCATCCTCCCGTAATCCGGTGGACGTGCTGCTGCGTGATTTTTTTCTCCATCAAGATGTTGCCGGGTGCGTTGCCGAACTGCTCTCCCTGAAGCCTGATGTGGTCGGTTTCTCCCTGTATGTCTGGAATCGCGCCCAATGCCTGGCTCTTGCGGAAGAGCTGCGTCGCCTGTTGCCGGGAACGCTGCTCTTCGCCGGGGGGCCCGAGGCCAGCGCCGATCCCCGCGCCCTGCTGGATGGAGGGGGGCTGGACTTCCTAGTGGCGGGGGAAGGGGAAGCGACCTTTGGGGATGTCTGTCTGGCCCTTGCCGAAGGCAAGGGGGTGGGTGGAATCCCGGGGGTTGTCATTGCCGGTGAGGAGGGCAAACTCCCGTCGCCCCGCGGTGTGCTGTCTGATCTGGATGTCATTCCCTCTCCCTGGTTGAGCGGCGTGCTGGATGCGTCCCGCTATCGTGGCGTGCTCTGGCAACTGTCGCGGGGGTGCGCTTTCTCCTGCGACTTCTGCTACGACGCCCGCGGCGAGAGCGGCGTGCGGCGTTTCTCCCTGGAGCGGGTGGAGGCGGAGCTTCGCTATTTCGCTGCGGCGGAAATTCCCCAGGTGTTCGTGCTGGATTCCACCTTCAATCAAGACGTCGGCCGCGCCAAGGCGATCCTGCGGCTGATCAGGAAGATCGCTCCCCGCACCCATTTTCACTTCGAGGTGCGCTGCGAATTCCTCGATGGGGAGATGGCCCGGCTCTTCGCCGGGATCACCTGCTCGCTGCAGATCGGCTTGCAGAGCGCCGATCCCCAGGTGCTGAGGCAGGTCGGGCGAAGTTTCAGGCGGGATGCGTTTGCGGCCAAAGTGGCGCTTTTGAACCGCTCCGGGGCGGTGTTCGGTTTTGACCTGATGTGCGGCCTGCCCGGCGACAGCCTGGAGGGGTTCCGGGAGAGCGTCGACTACGCCCTCTCCCTCTACCCGAACCACCTGGACATATTCCCCCTGGCTATCCTGCCCGGAACCGCCCTGGCCGCCCGCGCGGATGCCGATGGGCTGCGTCACCTGGCCGAGCCCCCCTACACGCTGCTCTCGTCCCCCACGCTCAGTGCGGCAGACCTTGGACAGGCACGCCGCCTGGCACTCGCCTGCGACGTCTTTTATACCCGCGGCAAGGCAGTGGCGTGGTTCAACAGCGTCATGGCCGCCCTGGGGGTGAGGCCGTCCCAGTTCCTGGGGCGCTTCGGGGAGTGGCTGGCACGGGAAAAGGGGCCGGGCGTAACCGAGGAAGCTCTGGATGACGGTGATATCTGGAAGCTGCAGCGCGACTGGCTGACTGCCGCGTTTGACACGAAAAAGCTGAAACGCCTGCTGGCGCTGGTGCTCGATCTGGTCGATTACCATCACCACTATGCCGCTGCTCTGCTGGCGCCGCCGGAACCTTCCCCCTTTCGCGGCCTGGGGCGGACGCGGCTGCTGACACTTCCGGCCCGGTTGGCACCCTCCACCCGCTTGGCACGGTTCAACTACGAGATCCTGGGTATCCTGGAGGCTGGCGAACCTGATATCGGAGCCTTTGTCGCCCATGCCCCTTGCAGCGGATCATGGGCCGCCATCTATCCCCATGGCGACGATGTCTGTACCGAGTCGCTGATTGAGCCCTACTTCCGGCTGCTTGAAAAACTGGACGGCAGAACTCCCTGCGGCCGTATCGCCGCGAATCTGGGGGTGCCTGAGGATGACGCCCTGTCGTTCCTGGAATTTGCCGTTGCGGAGGGGATCGTTATTCCGCAACGGGGGTGAGTCGGCAGGGAGTTTTGCATTACATCGCTCGAAAAAATGTCTATACTCCATGGCGGCAGTTGTAAGCGCAAGAGGGCGAGCAAGGACGTTACGGACGGAACGAACGGATAAACGATGCGAACAATCCACGGAAACCTGAGCCTCATGTCGGTCATGGATATCATCCAGTGGGCCGACAACAGCAAGCGCAGCGGCACCCTGATTCTGTTTCAGGATGACCACCAGAAAAAAATCTACTTTCAGGATGGCCAGATCATCTTTGTCTGGTCGGACTGCCAGGGTGAGCGTATCGCGGATTTTTTGCAGTTCGAAACGCTCATCAGCCAGCAGAAACTGAACGAAGTGCTGTCCGACTCGGAGATGCTCGGTCTCCCCTTTATTGGTTACCTCTACTCGGAGGGGATCGTCTCCCTGTCGCGACTGGAGGAGATCCTCAGGCTGGTGGCCCAGGCGGCACTGATCAACGCACTGAGCTGGGAAACCGGACTGTTCGAATTCATCGACGAGTTGCCCGGTTTCGTGCTCAACGGCCCGGTCAGGCTCAGTTCGACCCAGCTCCTGCTGGAGTCGCTTCAGAAGTTCGACGAAACCCATCAGAATAGCCGTGTGGACAGCGATCGTATCGTGGTGGAAATCGTCCGCAACATCGAGCACGGCAACCTGGATCTTCCTCCCATTCCCGATATCATGCAGCGCATCGTGTCAAAGATGGACAGCCCCAACGTCTCCATTGACGAGATCGTTGAATGCATTACCGACCAGATACTTGCCGCCAAGATCCTCAAAATCTGCAACTCTCCCTTCTACCGGAGAAGCGGAAAGGTGACGACCATGAAGGATGCCGTGCTGTTCATTGGGTTCAAATCGCTGATCAGCATCGTCACGGTCCACTCATTAAGCAGTTTCAGCCCCAGAAACACCGTTGAAATCAGGAAAGTTCTGCAGCACTGTCTGGTGTGCGGCATGATCGCCCGCCAGATAGCCCAGGACATGCGCGGAGATTACGAGCGGGCCTTTATCTGCGGCCTGCTGCACGATATCGGCAAAACCGTTATGCTGGACATGCTCTCCGATTACCTGCTGGAGGACGATGTGCGCCAGAAGCTGATAGATGGTCACCACGCGGAGATCGGCTATCTTTTGGCCCGCAAATGGAATTTCGACGAGGCGATTCAGGAGAGTATCCGCTTCCACCACGAGCCGGAACGGGCCGTCACGCATCGGGGGCTGGTGGAGATGGTCTACCTCTCCAACATCATGACCTACAGCAGTCAGGCCGGCGACACGCCCGGCGTCAGTTTTGCCGGCATCGACCTGAAGCAAATCAATGTGGCTGAGCTCATGGAGCGGGTGGATGGACTCGACGAGGTGGCTGGGGATATCATCAATAGCGACTGATCCCCCCCTGTGATTGAGTCTGAACGGACTGGCGACCGAAAGGTCGGGGAAAATCAAGGCCGGTGAATAGCATGTCGCTTGTTGGCCTCTCGGCCTATGGTACCCTTGCCTGGCTGTTTATTCTGTGAAAGATGTTGCTTTTTTTTGCCTGTTTTAGTATAGCTCTCATTTGCTTTTTTATGATTTATCAGATTATTAGCCGGGCGAAAGGTAGGCAGAATCATGCAGGATAAGATCAGGGTTTTCAGCGGTAACTCAAATCAGAAACTGGCAATCAGCATCTGCGCAAGCCTCGGCGTCAAACTTGGCGCTGCACGGGTGCGCAACTTCTCCGACGGCGAGATCATGGTCGAAATTGGAGAAAACGTTCGCGGCCGCGATGTTTACATCATCCAGTCCACTTGCGCGCCAACCAACAGCAATCTGATGGAGCTGCTGATCATGGCGGATGCCCTCAAGCGGGCTTCGGCTGCCACCATCACCGCGGTGATCCCCTATTACGGCTATGCCCGCCAGGATCGCAAGGCCGCGCCGCGCACCCCCATTACCGCCAAGCTGGTGGCTGACCTGATCACCACATCCGGTGTCGACCGGGTCGTGACCATCGACCTGCATGCCGGCCAGATCCAGGGTTTCTTCAATATTCCGGTGGACAACCTCTACGCCGCCCCGGTCATACTCAGCTACCTGAAGAGCCGCTTCGAGGGGCAACCGGTTGTCATGGTTTCCCCCGATGCCGGCGGCACCGAGCGCGCCCGGGCATTCGCCAAGCGTCTGGGATGTACCCTGGCGGTCATCGACAAGCGCCGCACCGGACCCAACGTGGCCGAGATCATGCACCTGATCGGCGATGTGCGCGACAAGGTCGCCATCATCCTGGATGACATGGTTGACACTGCCGGCACCCTGACCCAGGGCGCCAAAGCGCTCAAGGAGAACGGCGCCAAGGCCATCTATGCCTGCGCGACCCACGGGGTGCTCTCCGGCCCCGCCATCGAGCGGATAAATAATTCGGATATCGAGGAAATTGTTCTTACCGACACCATCCCGCTGGGCGAAAGGCAGGAGCAGACCGACAAGGTCAAGATTCTCTCCGTGGCCGATCTGCTGGCTGAGGCCATCAAGCGCATTCACCAGGATGAATCGGTCAGTTCGCTCTTCGTATAACCCCCCAGTCCGCACCGGGCGGATTGGCTTGCCACGATTTGACGGAGTTGACAATACAACGAGTAGGTGGGGCTGCCCACCACTAACAGTGGAGGAAGGTATGCAACAGAAACAGATGAACATCGAGCTGAGATCGAAGACCGGAAAGGGCATCAGCCGCAAGCTGAGGAGTGCCGATATGGTTCCGGGTGTTGTGTACGGCAAGGGGATGGACCCCATGGCGGTGAGCATCAACTACCGTGAACTTCAGGCGGCCATGGCCGGCGAGGGTGGACAGAACAACCTGATTACCCTGGTCGGGGGGGGCAGCCTGGATCAGTCCATGGCGATCGTCGCCGACCTGCAGCGTGACGCCGTCAAGGGTACCTACAAACACGTCGACCTGCACCGCGTCAACATGAGCGAGAAACTGCGCGTCACCGTGCCGGTGGTTCTGAAGGGCACCGCCATCGGCGTCAAGGAAGGCGGTCTTCTGGATTTTGCCCACCACGAACTGCATGTGGAATGCCTGCCGGGTAACATCCCCGACCACATCGAGATCGACGTGACCAGCCTGGCTGTCGCGCACTCCATCCATGTCGGCGAGATCGCGCTTCCCGAGGGGGTCAAGGTTCTCGACAATCCCAAGACTCCGGTGGTCAGCGTTCTCGGCAGGGTCAAGGAAGAGGCTGAAGCCGCTGCCGAGACCGCCGAAGCCTAGTCCGGCCAGCGTCACGTTCAATGAGCATGCATATCATAGCGGGGCTGGGTAATCCCGGCTCCCACTATCAATGGACCCGCCACAACGCGGGTTTCCTTTTTTTGGATCGCCTGGCCCATCTGGAGAATGTCAGCATAACCCGCAAGAGCTTTTCAGGCCTGGCGGGTGAGTGGAGCCGCGCCAACTGCCGCCACATCCTCCTGAAACCCCAGACCTTCATGAACCTCTCCGGCCGGTCGGTCATGCAGGCGCTTCAGTTCTACAAGCTCCCCCTCTCCCAGGCGATCGTGGTTCACGACGATCTTGATCTCCCCTTCGGCACCGTCCGCCTCAAGCAGGGTGGGGGGCACGGCGGCCACAACGGCCTGCGCTCCATCATGGAGCAGTTGGGCAAGGGGGACTTCATCCGTCTGCGCGTTGGCATTGGCAGGCCGCTCCATGGCGACACGGTAAACTACGTGCTGGGCAGCATGCCGCCGGAGCAGATGGAGCTCCTGCCCCGCATTCTGGATGGCGGCCTGGAAATGCTGGAAATGCTGCTGGATCAGGGGCTGCCGAAGGCCATGAGTCTGTTCAATAATAGAAATTTCCTGGAAAAGTGATTTCCCAGATGAAAGGCGAGTCTTTATGGGTTTCAACTGCGGTATCGTCGGTCTCCCCAATGTGGGGAAATCCACCATATTCAATGCGCTGACTTCGGCTGGCGCCGAGTCGGCCAACTATCCTTTTTGCACCATCGACCCAAATGTGGGGATCGTGCAGGTGCCGGATCCGCGCATGGATCAGCTGTCGGCCATCGTCAATCCGCAGCGTATCCAGCCCACCACCATTGAGTTCGTCGATATCGCCGGTCTGGTCAAGGGAGCCAGCGCCGGGGAGGGGCTGGGCAACCAATTCCTCGGCCATATCCGCAGCGTTGATGCCATCATCCATGTGGTGCGCTGCTTCGATGACGATAATGTGGTTCATGTCAACGGACGGGTGTCGCCGGCTGCGGACATCGATACCATCCATACCGAGTTGGGTCTCTCCGACCTGGAGACGGTGGAGAAGAAATTGCAGCGTGCCGAAAAGGCTGGTCGGAGCGGTGATCGCAAGCTGAAAGATGAGGCCGCCTTCTACCAGCGGGTCAGGGATCTGCTTGATCAGGGCAAGAGCGTGCGCGGCGTGGCGGAAAACGAGGACGAGCGTCTCTGGTTGCGCGATCTGCACCTCCTGACCGACAAGCCGGTCTTGTACGTGGCCAACGTGGCCGAGGATGATCTTGGCGGCGAACACCCCTTTGTGGGGCAGGTGCAGCAGATCGCCAGCATGGAGGGGGCCGGTGTGGTCACCATCTGTGGCAAGCTGGAGGCGGAGATCTCGGAACTGGAGGGTGAGGAGAAACAGGCCTTCCTCAATGACATGGGGCTTGCCGAGGCCGGCCTTGACCGGCTGATCCGCAGTGGCTACGAACTGCTTGGCCTGATCACCTACTTCACCGCCGGGGTCAAGGAGGTGCGCGCCTGGACCATTACCCGAGGGACCAAGGCGCCCCAGGCAGCAGGCGTGATCCACTCCGACTTCGAGAAGGGATTTATTCGCGCCGAGGTAATCGCTTTCGACGACTTCATCGCCTGCAATGGCGAGGCGGGTGCCAAGGAGAAGGGGCTGATGCGGCTGGAGGGGAAGGAGTACGTTGTCAGGGATGGCGATGTGATGCACTTCCGCTTCAACGTCTGACAGTCGGCATAAACATGAGGCAGGAAAAAGCCACCCCCGATTCCCCGCAACAGCGGGTCGAGGGTGGCTTTTTTGTGGCGCTACGGGAAAATGCTCAGTAGATGGCGTAGTTGGCCGGGTCGGAGAAGAGCTCCCTGAGGAACAGGTTGTTCAGGTGGTGGCCGGTCTTGTTGGCCTCTACCTTGCCCAGGATGCGGTAGCCGCTGGTGTACAGGTCGCCGATCAGGTCCAGGATTTTGTGGTTGACCAGCTCCTTCTTGTAGCGCAGTCCTTGGGGATTGATCACGTCGTCCGCGCCGATGACCACCGCGTTGTCCAGGGAGCCTCCCTTGGCGAGCCCCGCCTTCTTGATGGCCTCGATCTCCTCCTCAAGGGTGAATGTGCGCGAGTTGATGATGGAGAAGGCGTTTTCCACGTCGGTGACCCGCTTCTTCTGTTTGCCAACCGGCTGGCGGAACTCGATGGTCATGGTGATGTCCAGGGTGTTGAGCGGCTTCATGCGCACCCAGGAGTCGTTATGACTAACCTCCACCGTTCGCTGCACCCTCAGGTAGACCCCGCTTTCGGGGAATTCGTAGACCCCCGCCTTCCACATCCCCTGGTAGAACTCCCAGGCCGAACCGTCCAGGATCGGCACCTCGGGACCGTCGATGTAGACCAGGCAGTTGGTGATCCCGGAAAAATAAAAGGCGGCCATGAGGTGTTCGATGGTGGAGACGGAGGAGCCGCCGGAGGCGATCAGTGTGGAGAGTCGCGTGTCAGCAACCATGTCGTAGCGGGCCGGGATCAGGTTGCCGTTATGTACGAAGGCGATGCCGAACTCCCGGCGGGGGAGGAATTCCAGGTTGACTTCGCGGCCGGTGTGCAGGCCGATGCCGGTCACCTTGAAGATGCGGTTTATAGTCGTCTGGCGCTTTATCATGGGGCGACTATGGCAGGTTTGGGAGGAACCGTCAAGTGGCCACATCCCGTCGGGAGGCCTCCACGACGTTCTTCAGTTCTTCATGTTCCTTGGCCAGGAGCGCGTACTTGCGCTCCAGTTCCCGGAGCTGGTCGAACAGGCAGGATATGGCCCTCGCCTCCGGATCGGGCAGGTTGCCGTGCTCCAGGTCGACCCGCCCCTCTTCCCGTTTCTGGGACAGGACCGTTCTGCCCGGAATGCCCACAACAGTGGCGTTTTCTGGCACTTCCTTCACCACAACCGAATTTGAGCCGATCCTTGCGCCGCTGCCCACCGTAAACGGGCCAAGGACCTTGGCGCCGGATCCGACTACCACGTTGTCCCCCAGGGTTGGGTGGCGCTTGACCTTGTCCCAGGTCACGCCGCCCAGGGTTACGCCATGGTAGAGGGTCACGTTGTCTCCGATCTCGGCGGTTTCGCCGATGACCACGCCCATGCCGTGGTCGATGAAGAACTTGCGTCCGATCCTGGCGCCGGGGTGGATTTCGATGCCGGTCAGGAAACGGCCCAGGTGCGAGATGAAGCGACCAGCCAGGAAGCACTTCCTGACCCAGAACCAGTGGGCGATACGGTAGATCCAGAGTGCGTGCAGGCCGGGATAGCAGAGCAGTACTTCCAGGGCATTTCGTGCCGCGGGATCGCGATCGAAAACAGAGCTTATATCTTCGCGGAGACTCTTGAACATGCTGATCACCACCTCGATGCTGAATGACCAAATATTGTTATAGCGGTACCATACTACACAAAAAATATCAAGTTAAGCGTATTCATGGATTCGGTGCCGTCGGGGTGAATTTACACTCGACAATGAGCGCGATTTTAACTAGTATGCTGGCTTGACTATTCGGAAGCACCCTTTTGATGCACATCCACACTATCGACGAAAGGAGTTTCACTGATGGCAACACCCGAATTCCAGTACCAGGATCCTTTTCCACTCGCTAAAGACGAGACGAAGTATCGCAAGATCGAGGGCTCGGAGAAATATGTAACCGTCGAGCAGTTCGCCGGCAAGGATGTGGTGCGGGTCTGCCCCGAGGCGCTCACCGTACTGGCCAACGAGGCCATGAGGGATGTCTCTTTCTTGCTGCGTCCCGCCCATAATGAGCAGGTGGCAAAGATACTGAGCGACCCCGAAGCGTCCCAGAACGACAAGGGTGTTGCCATGGCCTTCCTGCGTAACGCCGAAATCGCGGCCCAGCTTGACCTGCCGCTCTGCCAGGATACCGGCACCGCCACGGTCGTTGCCAAGAAGGGGCAGCAGGTCTGGACCGGCGTCAAGGACGAAGAGTACATCTCCAAGGGGATCTACAAAACCTATACCGAGGAAAACCTGCGGTATTCCCAGACCGTTGCCCTGGATATGTACAAAGAGGTCAACACCGGCACCAACCTGCCCGCCCAGATCGATATCATGGCAACCGATGGCGATTACTACAAGTTCGTCTTCATGGCCAAGGGGGGCGGTTCCGCCAACAAGACCATGCTCTACCAGGAAACCAAGGCTCTGCTGACCCAGGAGAAGCTGGAAAAATTCCTGATCGAAAAGATGAAATATCTGGGCACCGCCGCCTGTCCTCCCTACCACATCGCCTTCGTCATCGGCGGCACCAGCGCCGACGCCTGCATGAAGACCGTCAAACTGGCCACGGCCAAGGAACTGGACGGGCTTCCCACCGAGGGTAATGCCCACGGCCAGGCCTTCCGTGACATCGCGCTGGAGAACAAGATGCTGGAAGCTGCCCAGAAACTCGGTATCGGCGCACAGTTCGGCGGCAAATACTTCGCACATGACGTGCGTGTTATCCGTCTCCCCCGCCACGGCGCCTCCTGCCCTGTGGGTATGGCGGTCTCCTGTTCGGCCGATCGCAACATCAAGGCCAAGATCACCAAGGACGGTCTGTTTGTCGAGGAGATGGACCGCAACCCGGGTCGCCTGATTCCCGATCGTTTCCGCGGCAAACATGAGCACGGCGTCAAGATCGACCTGAACAAGCCGATGCAGGAAGTCCTGGCCGAGTTGACCAAGCACCCGGTTTCCACACCGCTGCTTTTGACCGGAACCATTGTCGTGGGCCGCGACATCGCCCACGCCAAGTTCAAGGAAATTCTGGACAGCGGCAAGCCGCTGCCCGACTACCTGAAGAAACACCCGATCTACTACGCCGGTCCGGCCAAGACCCCCAAAGGCAAGGCTTCCGGCTCCTTCGGGCCCACCACCGCAGGCCGCATGGACTCCTACGTTGACCTGCTCCAGGCAAACGGCGGCTCCATGATCATGATCGCCAAGGGTAACCGCAGCCAGCAGGTTACGGACGCCTGCAAGAAGCACGGCGGTTTCTATCTCGGCTCCATCGGTGGCCCTGCTGCAGTTCTGGCCGAGGAGAACATCAAGAAGGTCGAGTGCATCGACTTCCCGGAACTGGGGATGGAAGCGGTCTGGAAGATCGAAGTGGAGAACTTCCCCGCCTTCATCCTGGTGGATGACAAGGGTAACGACTTCTTCAAGCAGCTCGGCCTGTAATGCCTGAGTCGAGCGCCCGGTTGATCGGCAACCGGGCGCTCGGATGGTTTTATCACCCCCGTGGTGGATGGGGTAACTGCTGTATCAAGCAAAACGGTAGACACTATTGAAAATCGTGGAGGTGCACCATGCAGGTTAAAGAGGGAGATGTCCTTGTTTGCAACAACGGAAAATGTCAGCTGGAGCTGAAGGTTATTCGGGCCTGTTCACCGGAAGTGTGCGGTGAAGGGGTGGAATGCGAGTTCGAAGTGCACTCCGGTGGCGAGTCGATCATTCTGTACAAGTACGAGAAGTAGAGTCTCGTCACGAGCGAACAGAAAACGGGAGAGCGATATTGCTCTCCTTTTTTTATATGCCGGTCGTGGCTCATTAATAGCAGATATCAAACCATGCACAGGAGCAGGCCATGATCGAAAACAGTGATCTTGAGAGAACAAGCGAACAGGAGGAGAGCGAGGAGAGCTTTGCCCAGCTGTTCGAGGAGAGTTGCAGTCGGAAGGGTGGCTGGCTTGAGCCGGGGCAGAAGTTGGATGTACGGGTCCTGAAAGTGAGTGCCGAATGGGTCTTTATCGATTGTGGCCAGAAGGGGGAGGGGGTCATCGATCGCAAGGAGCTCCTCGACCAGGAAGGCAATTGCACCGTCAAAGAGGGCGATTCGATCAGCGCTTATTTTCTTTCGTCCCGCCAGGGTGAGATGCGGTTTACCACCAAGCTGGGTGGGGGCGCGGCGGGAAATGCCCAGCTGGAAGCTGCCTGGCAGAGCGGGGTGCCCGTGGAGGGGCAGGTCGAGCAGGAGATCAAGGGTGGCTATCAGATCCGGCTGGGGAGCTCTACGCGCGCCTTCTGCCCTTTTTCCCAGATTGCCCTGCGCCGCAGCGACGATCACCAGTCGCTCGTGGGCAGCCGCCTGACGTTCCGTATCACCGAGTATGGCGAGAAGGGGCGCAACATCGTGGTTTCCCGCCGCGTACTGCTGGAGGAGGAACAGCAGCGCCTGAGGGAGGAGGCCTGGGCCTCCATCAGCGAGGGGATGACGCTGGACGGCACGGTCAGTTCGCTTAGGGATTTCGGGGCATTTGTGGATATCGGCGGCCTGGAGGGGCTGGTTCCGCTCTCCGAGATCGGCTGGAGCCGGGTCAAGGATGCCGCCGAACTGCTCTCCGTCGGCCAAAAGGTGCAGGTGGTCGTCAAGAGCCTTGACCAAGAGAGGAACCGCATATCCCTGAGCATAAAGGAAACCCTGGTGGATCCCTGGGATCAGGTGGCTGAGCAGCATCCCGAGGGGTCGTTCCAGAGCGGCACCGTGGCGCGTCTGACCCCCTTCGGTGCATTTGTCACCCTGCCCTGCGGGCTGGACGGTTTGATCCACATCTCCAAGCTGGGCGGTGGAAAGCGGATCAGCCATCCCCGCGAGGTGCTCAGCGAGGGACAGGCCGTGGAGGTCAAGGTCGAGGGTATCGATCGCGAAAGCCGGCGCATAGCCCTGGCCCTGGCCGGTGCCGCGCGCGCGGAGGAAGATGAAGCTACCACCCTGGAGGAGTACCGTTCTTCTGGAGGATCGTCGTCCGCCGGAATGGGAACGCTGGCCGATGCCATGCGGGCCCGCTCGGAGAGGCGCGGCAAGAAGCGCTGACCCGTTGCGGTTCATGGAAAAAGGCTCCGTCGGCAGTGGCCCGCGGGGCCGGCTTTCTTTGGACCTCTCGCCGTGCTGAACAGCCGAAACATGGGAAATTGCGCTATTTTTGCTTTGACAGCCGGTACGCTAATACTGTATACACTTTTCCTTAATGTGGATGTTGAAAAACCAACAAACAGAGAGAGAAGACCACTATGAATCTGAAGCCTGAACTCATTGCCCAGCTTGAACGTGTGCTCAGCTCGGTGGAAATGCTGCTGCCACGGGCAATCCCCGCCATTGACTGGTCCAAGTCCCATGCCGCCAACTGGCGGCGACACTCCTTCTCCGGCTATCTGGAACCGGTAAAGTTTACCGATACCACCACCCTGGACGAGTTGCTTGGCGTCGAGGAGCAGAAGACCATCATGATTAACAATACGCGCCAGTTTCTGGCCGGCCTTCCCGCCAACAATGCCCTGCTGTGGGGGTCGCGCGGTTCGGGCAAATCATCCCTCTGCAAGGCGCTTTTGAACGAGTTCGCCCACCAGGGCTTGCGTTTCATTCAGGTGGAGAAAGAAGACCTGATCTATCTCTCGGAGATATTCAATGCAGTTGAGCACGAACCCTACCGCTTCATCCTGCTCTGCGACGACCTGACCTTCGAGGTGGGAGAGTTGAGTTACAAGATGCTGAAGAGCGCCCTGGACGGTTCTGTCTATTCGGCGCCGGAGAATGTGCTGATCTACGTTACCTCCAACCGGCGTCACCTGCTCCCCGAATACGAAACCGATCATCTGGGTGGCAAGTTCGTCCGCGGCGAATTGCAGCAGAGCGAGGCCATGGAGGAGAAGGTATCTCTCTCCGACCGTTTCGGCATCTGGGTTGCGTTCTACGCTTTCTCCCAGGATCGATACATCGACGCGGTCAGGCTCTGCATTGCCCGTGAGGCCCGTCAGAACAAGATCGAAATTCCCTGGTCCAGCGAACTTGAACACGAAGCCATCAAGTGGGCCCAGGAGAAGAGCAAACGCTGCGGCAGGACCGCCTACCAGTTCTCCCGCAACTGGGTCGGCCACCATCTGCTCACCATCAGGGGGGTGTGAAATCGGTTGCCATGCTGTCCGGCACCGGTCGTGAGCCTGCTGAACATACCGTGACAATAAAAAAAGCCTGCGAATGCAGGCTTTTTGTTTTTTGGGGAGGGGGGGAGTGCTACTGCTTCTGAACCTCTTCGGCCTGTAGTCCCTTGGGGCCCTTGACGACGTTAAACGTGACCTTCTCTCCTTCGGCCAGTGTCTTGAAGCCGCTGCCGGTGATTGCGGAGAAGTGGACAAAGACATCGCCGCTGCCGTCATCCTGCTCGATAAATCCGAAACCCTTGCTCTCGTTGAACCATTTGACTGTTCCTGTTGCCATTTCCTTTTCTCTCCTTTGTTGTCTGTCATGCCCCTGAACGGCTGATTGCCGGCCAACGTGATCCTCCATCGGCATCCCCTCAAGGAAACTCCCGCTGAAAGATGGTACCTAGGTTACCTCAGCTTCGCGGCAATGCAACCCCGGGGAGAAAAAAAGCGCAAAAAAGTGTGGAAAAGTTAACCCCGCAGGCGGGCCAGCACCTTCAAGAGATGGGGCAGCATCTGTTTCTTGCGCGACATGACACCCTTGAGTTCGTAGAGCTGTGGCTCCAGGCGGGGACAGCCCATGACATGGGCCAGCTCCTCAATTCCCTCAGCCAGGAAGAGGGTTGTTTCGCTGATGATGTCGGTTACCATCAGGCCAGCCAGTTGCAGGCGGTCCTCCTCCCGGATGCGTTTCAGCTCTTCGCGCACCTGCTCCTTCAATTCGTGGAATTCGTCGAAACCGACTACCTCCACCTGTCCGATGCCGAACCTGACCTGGTCCTGCGTGAAGTGCTTGAAATCCGAGCGTACGGCACGGTTCAGCGAAGCATGGGCGGAAAAGCCGCCGCAGGCGGAGAAGATTTCCCTGCCGAAGCGCTGATGGTCGAGACCGGCCAGGCTTTCGAGCCAGGTGACCATCTCCTGGTCGCGGGGCGTTGTGGTGGGCGATTTGAGGATCACGGTATCGGAGAGGATGCCGGCTAACAGAAGGGCAGCGATAGTGTTTTCAGGCTCAATGCCCTGCTGGCGGTACAGCCCGGCCACCACCGTGCAGGTGCTGCCCACCGGTGAGGTGATGAAGGAGATCGGCTGGCTGGTGGGCGGGTTTCCCAGCTTATGGTGGTCGATCACCTCCAGGATCTCCACGGTCTCCGCACCCGGAACGGCCTGGGTCAACTCGTTGTGATCCACCAGGATCAGGGAGTAGGGGATCGGTGTCAGCAGTGACGACCTGGTGGCGACTCCGGCAATGGTTCCGTTCTCGTCGGTGACGATCACCGCCGGCTGCCCCCCGTGCAGCAGCTTGAGGCGCAGCTGAGCCAGAGATTCACCAAGCTCGATCTTTTCGAAGTGCGGCTCGAAAAAACATGACAGAGGAGTGGAGAGGCGGGCCAGCCAGGCGGATGTGGCGGTGTCATGGGGGGTGGAGATGACGGTGACGCCGTTGTTACGTGCCCTGTCCAGGAGTTCCCCGGGGACCGCATAACCGCCGGTCACCACCAGCAGACGTACCCCAAGGTCGATGGCTGCCTGCTGTATGGAGCGGCGGTCCCCGGTCATGATCATCAGCGAGGAGGTGTCGTAGCCTGCCAGTTGTTCCGAGAATGAATCTTCCACCATGGCGCCGATGAAGAGGTGCAGATGCTCCAGTTCGTCGCTTGCCCGGCCGGAGAGAAACTCCCCTTCGAGGCAGCCGCACAGTGAGCGCAGCGATGTGTCCACACCCCGCTTGCGCCCGGTGCCAGCCACCAGGTATTTTTCCGACAGCTTGAGCAGCGAAGCCATGCCCACCGGCCTGTCGTGCTCATCCACCACCGGAAGGACCCTGATGGAGTGGCGGTGGAAGAGCTGCAGTACGTCTCTCAGGGGCATCTCTCTCCGGGCGATTATGGGTTGCCGCGAGATGATGTCCCTGACCCTGGGGTGGACGTCGGCCATGCAGAGCGGCGGCTGGAGGCCCAGTCGTTCCAGGATGTAGCCGGTCTGGGGATTGGGCTCACCCGACATGGCGGCGGTCACGTTGTCATGGCCTTGGCGCCGCTTTAGCTCTGCATAGGCCATGGCCGATGCGACGGAATCCGTGTCCGGATTCGTATGTCCGATAACATAGATTTGTTGAGCCATGCAGCTCACCTCCCGTTATGACGTTGCTGTCCCTCTCAGCCTCAGTGTGCCCGTTGTGAACGCTGGGGACGACGAACCGCCTGGGCCGGCACGGCACTGCCCGGCTTCCCTGTTTTCGGTTTGCCCGCTGCAGCGGCGTTGTCGCGGGGCGCTCCGCTACCCGCCGTGTTTCCCCGCGTCGCAGGTTTTCCGGACCCCTGTCTGCCTCCTCCCCGGGGAGGACGCGGAGGACGTGCAAATTCGCTGTCCTTGTGGGGCGCCGGGACGCTGTAATCGAACTGATCCACGGTCCTTCGCTCCAGCTCCGCATTGAGTTTCTTCTCGATGGTGCGCACCATGGCGTTGTCATCGGGAGTGACCAGGGTGAATGCGTCGCCGCTGCGGGCTGCGCGTCCGGTGCGGCCGATGCGATGGATATAGGCCTCGGCCGTGTCCGGGATATCGTAGTTGACCACGTGGGAGATCTGGGATACGTCGATGCCCCGGGCGGCGATGTCGGTGGCAACCATGATCTGGAAGGTCCCGTCGCGGAAGCCGTCCAGGGCAGCCTGGCGCCGGTTCTGGGAGAGGTTTCCCTGCAAAGAAGTGGCCCGGTAGCCGGCTTTCTCCAGTTGTTCCCCCAGGCGTTTGGCGCGATGCTTGGTGCGGGCGAAGATCAGTACCGACTCTGTGTCGGTGTGGCGCAGAAGTTCCAGCAGAAGCGGGGTCTTCAGGTGCTGGCTGACCGGATAGAGGGCGTGGCTGACCGTGACCGGCGGCGCCGTGCTGCCGGCCTGCACCGTTATGGGCTGGCGGAGGATGTCGCTGGCCAGGCGCCGGATGTCGTCGGGCATGGTGGCGGAAAAGAGCAGCGTCTGCCGCTGGGCGGGGAGATGCTTGAGAACCCTGCGGATATCGGGCAGAAAGCCCATGTCGAACATCTGGTCGGCCTCATCCAGTACCAGTACCTCGATTCGCGACAGATCGATCGTCCCCTGGTTGATGTGATCCAGCAGGCGGCCGGGGCAGGCCACGACTATGTCGACGCCGCGCCTGAGCTTTTCGATCTGGGGGTTGACGGACACCCCGCCGTAGACGGTCATGCTCTTCAGGCCGGTTTTGGCGCCCAGTTGGGCGATGGATGTGTTGATCTGTTCGGCCAGCTCCCGGGTGGGGGCGATGACCAGCGCCCGGACCGTGCCCTGTTTTCCCTCCATCAGGCGATGCAGGATCGGCAGAGCAAAGGCCGCTGTCTTTCCGGTGCCGGTCTGGGCCAAGCCCATGACGTCGCTGCCGGCCATGACCGGCGGTATTGACTGCTTCTGGATGGGGGTGGGGGTGCTGTAGCCGGCGGCGGTGATGCCGGCCGCGATGGTGGGATGAAACTCGAACTTCTGGAAATCCATAAAACTCCTTGTCTGTGTGGTGTTACGCAAAAAGCCCCGACCTAGGTTGGGGCTTGTGTATGGATATTGTTTAATCGTTACTGCCCTGACGTGCATTGCCCTGCATTACGTTTGTCATCTGTTGACTACACATAGCAGCTTTTCAGGTTTTTGTATGCATAAATAAACGGGAGGTCGAAAAATGGGTCCACCGTTTCCTTCCTGTGTCGATCCTGTAAAAGGCATGTGACAACCGGGGCAGGGGGTGTCATGCCATGCCTGCCAGGCTGCTAACTGGTTGAATCCGCGATCGGGGCATTCAGATGCGCCTGCCGTCTTCCGGCCTTTTCTGTTGAGTACCCCCCTGAATTATGCTAGCTTTATAAGCTATTTTTCAAAAACGTAATCAGCGGGAGCAGACATAATGTTCGGTTCACTTGTTAAAAAGGTCTTTGGCAGCAAAAACGAGCGTGAGATCAAGAAACTCTGGCCGATCGTGGCGCGCATTAATGAACTGGAGGCGTCGATCTCGCCCTTGAGCGACGAGCAGCTGCGCGACAAGACGGCCGAGTTCAAGGAACGCCATGGCAAGGGTGAGTCGCTGGACGCCCTGATGCCCGAGGCTTTTGCGGTCTGCCGCGAGGCGAGCAAGCGGGTGCTGGGCATGCGCCATTTTGACGTGCAGCTGATCGGCGGCATGGTACTGCATTCCGGCAAAATATCTGAGATGAAGACCGGAGAGGGCAAGACCCTGGTGGCCACCCTGCCCGCCTACCTGAACGCCATCTCGGGCAAGGGCGTGCATGTGGTGACGGTCAACGACTACCTGGCCCGGCGTGACTCTGAGTGGATGGGCAGGCTCTACTCCTTCCTGGGGCTGACTGTCGGCGTGATCGTCCATGGCGTCGAGGACGATCAGCGCCGCATCAACTACGCCGCCGATATCACCTATGGCACCAACAACGAATTCGGCTTCGACTACTTGCGGGACAACATGAAATTCTCTCTGGACGACTACGTTCAGCGCGGCTTCAACTTTGCCATCGTCGACGAGGTGGACTCGATCCTGATCGACGAGGCCAGAACGCCCTTGATCATCTCCGGCCCCACCGAGGATTCCACGGACAAGTATTATGTCATCGACCGGATTATCCCGTTGCTGAAAAAGGGGGAAGTGAAGGAAGAGGAGGCCAACACCCTTTCGGGCAAGCGCAAGCTCTACACCGGCGACTTCACCATCGACGAGAAGGCCAAGAGCGCTACGCTCACCGAACAGGGTGTCCTCAAGGTGGAAAAGCTGCTCAAAGTGGACAACCTGTATGACCCGCGCAATATCGAGTTTTTGCACCACACCCAGCAGGCCCTGCGGGCCCACGCCATGTACAGGCGCGATGTGGACTATGTGGTCAAGGATGGCGAGGTGATGATCGTTGACGAATTCACCGGGCGCCTCATGCCGGGGCGGCGCTGGTCCGACGGCCTGCACCAGGCCATCGAGGCCAAGGAAGGGGTCACCATCGAGAATGAAAACCAGACCCTGGCCACCATCACCTTTCAGAACTACTTCCGCATGTACAAAAAACTCGGCGGCATGACCGGCACCGCCGACACGGAAGCAGAGGAGTTTCACAAGATCTACAAGCTGGATGTGGTGGTTATTCCCACCAACCGTCCGCTGCTGCGTCCGGACTTCCCGGACGTGATCTATAAGACCGAGCGGGAGAAGTTCGGCGCGGTCATCCAGGACATCAAGGAGCATTATGCCACCGGCCAGCCCTGTCTGGTGGGTACCATCTCCATCGAGAAGTCGGAGGTATTGTCGGAACTGCTGAAAAGGGAGGGTATTCCCCACAACGTGCTCAACGCCAAGCAGCATGAGCGGGAGGCGGAGATCGTCTCCCAGGCCGGGCGTCTGAAGGCCATCACCATCGCCACCAATATGGCCGGCCGCGGTACCGACATTCTGCTGGGGGGCAATGCCGATGCGCTGGCCAGTCAGTGGCGTCGCGCCAACCCCGAGGCTGGCGAGGAAGAGTATCAGGCGATCCTGAAGAACTACAAGACCGTCTGCGCCGCCGAGCATGACGAGGTGGTCAGGTTGGGCGGCCTGCACATCATCGGCACCGAACGCCATGAATCGCGCCGTATCGACAACCAGTTACGCGGCCGTTCCGGCCGTCAGGGCGACCCCGGTTCGTCGCGCTTTTACCTCTCCCTGGAGGACGACCTGCTGCGTATCTTCGGTTCCGAGCGCGTGTCCAAGATCATGGATTTCCTCAAGATCGAAGAGGGGGAAGCCATCACCCACGCCATGATCAACAAGTCCATCGAGAATGCCCAGAAGAAGGTGGAGGCCCACAACTTCGACATCCGCAAACACCTGATCGAGTATGACGATGTCATGAACAAACAGCGCGAGGTGATTTACGCCCAGCGCCGCGAGATCCTTGGGGGGCAGGATATCCGCGAGAGTTTCCAGGAGATGCTGGACGAAACCGTGGAAGAGATCGTTGCCAGCTATGCCATCGAAAAGAGCCCGGCCGAGGAGTGGGACTGGCAGGCAATTCACGAGGCTGTGTTCAAGTGTTTCAATCTGCAGTTCGAACTGCCTCAGGATACCATGGCGCGACTCACGCCGGCCGGTCTGAAGGGAATGCTCGCAGAGCAGGCCCATGCCCTGTTTGCCGCCAGGGTGAAGGAGATGGGTGATGATCTGATCGACCACCTGATCAAGGTGATGATGCTGCAGGCAATCGACACCCACTGGAAAGACCACCTGCTCAACATCGATCACCTGAAGGAGGGGATCGGCCTGCGCGGCTACGGCCAGAAGGATCCCAAACAGGAATACAAGAAGGAGGCCTACGAGCTCTTCATGGGGTTGATCATGCGTATCCGCGAAGAGGTGGTGGAGCGTATCTTCTGGGTGCAGCTGGAGCGGCCCGAGGAGGTGGAGGAGATCGAGGAGGAGCAGCGCAGCAAAAAGATTGTCTTCAATCTCTCCGAAGAAGAGGATCGGGTGCAGGAACCGGCCAGGAGCAACCGTGTTGCCGGGAGAAACGATCCCTGCCCCTGCGGCAGCGGCAAGAAGTACAAGAAGTGCTGCGGAAAGTAGACAGCCTAGATCTGTAGCGTTCTGGGACGCTGATCATCGACATCAAAAACCCCCTGCCCGGTTATCCGGACAGGGGGTTTTTGTGTTGCAGCCTCTAAAGATCCTATTCGTCGCGCTCGTAGTCAACCATGCGCTTGGCAACGGACTTGATGCTGAGCAGGTCGCTGAAGTTGATGTTGTTGCCCAGGTAGTTGTTGCCGTCGGTGCCGCAGCCCAGGGTCAGTGAAGGGGGCAGTTTGTTGTAGATCAGGCCGACTGAGCCGTGAACTGCCGGCTGGTTGAGCAGCAGGCGGTTGGCGGGGATTTCCATTGCGTATTTGTCCAGGACAGCCTCGTCCTGGGCGTGGACGACGGAGGTGTGGCCGGCGCCACCAAAGAGCAGCTGGGACTTGGCGGCCTGGATGGCCTCATCGGTGCTGTTGAAGGCGATGTACCCCAGAACCGGGGAGAGTTTCTCGTGGCTGAACCAGTCTTCGGGGCCGATGCTCTTGAGGGGTACCAGCAGCAGCTTGGCGTCTTCGGGAATCTTGAAGCCGGCCATTTCTGCGATGACCTGGGGCGACTTGCCGACGATGGCGGGAGACGCTATGCCCTTTTCCTTGTCGAACATGATCGCTTCCAGCTTGGCTTTTTCTTCGTCGTTGACCAGATAGGCACCGCGCTCCACCAGCATATCCACACCCTGCTTGCAGATTGCCGGATCGTCGAAGATGACGGACTGGTCAGAGGAGCAGATGGTGCCGTTGTCAAAGGTCTTGGAGGCGATGACGTTGTTGATGGCCACGCTCAGTTTGGCGCTCTTGGAGATGAAGACCGGGGTGTTGCCGGCGCCGACGCCGATGGCGGGATGGCCGGAACTGTAAGCTGATTTGACCATGGCGTTGCCGCCGGTGGCCAGGATCAGGCGAATGCCCGGATGTTTGAACAGGGCGTTGGTCCCCTCGATGGAGGGTTCTTCGATCCACTGGATGACGTCTGCAGGGGCGCCGGCGCTGATGGCGGCGTCATACATGAGTTTGGCGGCGTGGGCGCTGCACTTCTGGGCGCGGGGATGGAAGGCGAAGATGATGACGTTACGGGCCTTCAGGGCGATCAGGGCCTTGAACATGACCGTGGAGGTCGGGTTGGTGGTCGGTGTTGCGGCCGCCAGTACGCCAAACGGTTCTGCGATGTATTTAACGCCTTCCTCTTCCTTGATGACGCCGACGGATTTCTTGTCTTTGAAATACTCATAGACAACGTGGGCGCCCAGGTGATTCTTGATGGCCTTGTGGTCGGCGCGGCCGATACCGGTTTCCGCAACAGCCTCTTCGCCCAGAATGACTTCGTTGGCGACGCTGGCGGCATCCATTGCAGCACAAATCTTGTCGACCTGCTCCTGGGTGTACGTCTTGAATATTGCTGCTGCCTTCTGTGCCTTTGCCACTAACTCGTCAACCATCTTGTTTACGTCTGACATTACATACCTCCCATGGAATGGTGTTACTGCACGCAACAGCTTAAACTGTGCGAAGCATTTCTGTTGATAAATATAACATCGTGAGTTTTGCACGTGGTTTCAGTCAGGAAGCAAGCTGGATAGCCGTGTTGGTTCGTGACATTTACCATGACAATCATGATGACAACGAGGCCGAATATATCAAAATAAAACAGCTTGTCAAATACTTTCTTTTTGAGGCGAAGCTGACTTCTCGGTGCCGTTGATGGCTGTGTAGCGCAGATTGTATAGTGCGTCGAAAGCTCTCATGTTTTCGGTATATGCGGCGGTATATGGTGTTATGTTGTTTGTTGCTATAAAAACTACCACCGTATTGTTTGTCGTTGCTCAGGTGGGTTTCTCGGGCGGTGGGCGGTCTTGTCTGCGGCTGAAGAATGTGCTGTTTCTGGCGTGTCTGTATTCATTAAATAACCGATTTTGAAAATGCTATTTTATGCCCGTGGCCGCCTGCGATATTGTATGATGCGGAAAAGTACGTTTATGCGCCTGTGTTCGGGAAAAAGTGAAACATCTTTTTAGTTTGGGTCTGTTCGTCGTGGACCCTGGCCTCGGTTTTCGTCGTCTTTTGGTGTGTGCGGGTTGTCGTTGCAGGGGGGGGGCTGAAGAGCGGCTGTTGTCGGCGTGTTGTATGGGCTGGTGGGAGTGTCTTGGATGCCGGGCCGGTTTTCAGGGGTACTATTCTGTTGCGCTTGCCGGATAAATATAGTACAAAGTCTGTTCTTAAAAAGACGGCTTTGGCCGAATCTCCTTGTTCCGGGCAAGACCGGGGCTGGAAAACCGTGAGGAGGAAACACACCATGAGGAAGTATGAAACGATTTACATCCTCCAGCCGGACCTGAGCGAAGACGACATCAAGGTCGTTGCCGACAAGGTCCAAGACGTGATCGCATCCTATAAGGGTGACTTTCAACGTCTGGAAGACTGGGGCATCAGGAAGCTGGCCTATCCAATCAACAAATGTGCCAGGGGACGCTACCTCTATCTGCGCTATGACGGCGGACGGGAACTGATCGCCGAGCTGGAGCGTCGTCTCAGGTTGGATGAAAAAGTTCTCCGTTTTCAGAGCGTCAATATCACCAACCAGCCCGAGAAGCCGGTTGTTGAGAAGAAGCCGGTGCCTGTCGAGGTCGAGGCGGTGGAAAGCGCCGAGGCGGCTGCTGCTCCCGCTGAAACGGTTAGCGAATAATTTCCTGGAGGATAGAATACCATGGCCAACGAAAGACCCACATCACAGCAGAGACCCGCGGGCGGACCGCGCAAGAGACGTCCCTTTCAGCGCCGGAAAGTATGCCGGTTCTGCGCCGAGAAGAACCTGACCATCGACTACAAGGAGCCGCGTACGCTCCGTTACTTCATTACGGAGCGCGGCAAGATCGTTCCTCGTCGTATCTCCGGCAACTGCTCCGCGCACCAGCGGGAGATCACCGAGGCGATCAAGCGCGCCCGCAATCTGGCGCTGCTGCCCATAGCCTCGAATCATACGCTCCCCTAAGTACTTCGAATGAATGAGAACGCGCAGGCCGGCAGCGGAGCGACGCACCTTGTCGCAGCCGGAATCGGGGCGGCTCTGTCCTCCCTGCTGTTTTCCCTTCATATGCTGATCCCGCCGGCAGGCCTTGTGTTTGGCCTGCTGGCGCCGTTTCCGGCCATATTCTCCCGACTCCGCCATGGCCGGGGTACGGCGCTGATCATCACGCTGACTGCCACCACCCTGCTGACCGCGGGGTTCGGCTTTCAGGTGGGCGGGCTGTACCTGGTTCAGTGCAGCGTGATCGCACTGTTGCTGCCGGAACTGCTTCTGGCGGGTTTCGGGGCGGCCCGGAGTATTGCCTGGACAACGGCCGCCAACCTGACTGTGTATCTTCTTGCTGCCCTGGTGTTCATGCTGGTCAGTGGCAGCGACCTGCGCGAACTCCATGACCTTGCTGTCAGGGAGATCAACAGCAACATGGGGCAGGCCCTGACCATCTATGAGAAGGCCGGTGTCACGGGGGACGATCTCGTCGAGGTGAAGCTGGCAATGACCTCCGCTGCGAGTCTGCTGCTCAGACTCTTCCCGGCCCTGACGACGCTGATGCTGATGGTCATGTCTGGCAGCAGCCTCGTGCTGGTGAAACGCTTCTCTGCCCGCTTCGGTTTTAACCTCAAAATCGGAGAATTTAGGGATTTCAGGAACCCGGAACCGATGGTCTGGCTCCTGATACTCGCCGGTTTCGCGATGTTGAGCGATATCGCCACCATCACCACGCCTGCCCTGAACCTGCTCGTGCTGCTGGGAGCGCTCTACTTTTTGCAGGGAATGGCGGTCATATCCAGCATGCTGCGGCGGTTCGGCTCAGCCGGTCTGCTGCGGGTGGCGTTCTGGTTGCTGCTGATTGCCCAGCCCTATGTGGCGGCCCTGGTGGCTGCCATCGGAGTATTTGACCTGTGGGGTGATTTTCGCACCCCCAGAAAACAGGAAAACCTGTAAAACAGGCTTGAAAGGAGAGAATTCATGAAAGTTATTCTCAAGGAAAACATCGATACCCTCGGCCATATCGGCGACATCGTCAAGGTAGCCCCCGGTTACGCCCGCAACTATCTGCTGCCCAAGGGACTGGCTGTGGAGGCAACCGAAAAGAACGCCAAGGAGCTGGAGCATGTCAAACGCCAGATGGCCTACCGCAAGGACAAGGTCACCCAGGCCGCTAAGCTGCTGCTCGCCAAACTGGAAGGGATTACCGTGGAACTGGTCCATCAGGCCGGCGTCGAGGGCAAGCTGTTCGGTTCCGTGACCAACATGGAAATCGCCGCTTTCCTGAAGGAAAAGGGTGTTGACATCGATCGCAAGAAGATCGCTCTTGCCGAGCCGATCAAGCAGGTGGGCGAGTACAGCGTTCCGGTCAAGCTGCACCCGGAAGTGACCGCCAGCCTCAAGGTTAATGTGAGCGCTCCCGCGGCGGCGGAGTAGTCGTTTCTTACGTTTTTGCAATCGGCATTAGTAGGGAAAGAGCCTGTCGGAGCCATCTGACAGGCTCTTTCGCGTTTGGGGCTTCGCGCGTTCTGCGGGACCTGTCGCCACCCGGAATGGCCGAAGGAGATAATTGTCGGAACCTGTGGTTGACATTCTCCAATGCAAAGGTGAAAATGCCGCAATTCCTGGGGAGGTAAGCGTGGATTCCATTCTGCTGGAAGTGCTGGTTATCTGTCTGATGATCGTACTGAACGGCTTTTTCGCCTGTTCCGAATTCGCCATCGTGTCGGTGCGCAAGAGCCGCATTGCCCGTCTGGTGTCGGATGGGGACGAACGGGCTCGGATCGTCGAGACGCTCCAGCAGGATCCCCACCGGCTACTGGCGCTGGTACAGATCGGGGTGACCGTGGCCGGATCCGCCGCATCCACCGTCGGCGGCATCATCGCCATCGAGCATCTGCGCCCCTTCTTTACTACTCTGCCCTGGCCCCTGATACAGAAATCGGCGGAACCGCTGGCCGTGATCACGGTGGTGATCCTGGTGTCCTATGTCTCCCTGATCGTGGGCGAGCTGGTTCCCAAGGCTATCGGCCTGCAGTACGCCGACGCTATTGCCCTGCGGGTCGCGCGTCCCATCGATTTTCTCTCACGGGTGGGTTCCCTGGCGGTGAGCGTCCTGACCATCTCCAGCAAGGCGGTGATGAAGTTGCTGCGTGTCAGCGGCGACCGCCAGGGGTTCATCACCCGCGAGGAGTTACAGCATTTTGTTGCCGAGGGACGTGAGAGCGGGGTTTTCAGCGAGACCGAGACGGAATACATCCACAATGTTTTCGAATTTACCCACACCTGCGTACGCGAGGTGATGGTGCCGCGCACCCGTATCGTGGGGCTTGAGCTGGGCGCCTCCCGTGATCAGGTCGTGTCGGTGATTCTGGAGAGCATGTACTCCCGCTACCCGGTCTATAGCGGAACCATAGAAGATGTTGTCGGCGTGGTGCATGGCAAGGATCTGCTGGGCCGCATGGTGGCCGGCGCGCCGTTCGATCTCGCCGCCACCATGAAAGCGCCGGTGTTCGTTCCGGAGAGCAAGATGGTCAACGAACTGCTCAAGGAGATGCAGCGCAGCCAGAATCAGATGGCGCTGGTGGTGGACGAGTATGGCGGCCTGAATGGCCTGGTTACCTCCGAGGATCTGATCGAGGAACTGCTGGGCGAGATCCGCGATGAACACGACACCGCCGAGACCGCCGGAATTCAGCGCCTGGCGGACGGCTCCCTGCTGGTTGACGGCTTCTTCTCCATTTTCGACCTGGCTGAATTCCTTGAGATCAGACAGGTCGCGGATCTCCCCTACGATACGGTTGCTGGAATGATCCTGGACGCCCTGGGTCGCTTCCCGCAGCGTGGTGAAGGCGTGGTCTGGCAGGGATACCGCTTCACCTGTGAAGATGTCACCAGGACGGCCATCCTGCGGGTGCGGGTCGTGGCGGCGGAGGAATAGCGCAGCCATGCTCAAGCGTCTGCATATCCGCCTGCCCGCGCTCCTGCTGCTTTTCCTGGTTTCGGGGCTGATCGGGCTGGCACTGTTCCTGCCGCGCCTGATCGACGTCAACGCCTACCGTGACGATATCATCACCTCCCTGCGGCAAGAACTCAACCGAGACGTCAGCTTCGGGCGCGGCGCGTTTTCAATGAAGTTCGGCCCCACCTTCACCTTCGATGACCTGTCCGTCAGGGAGAAGGGGGGCGGGGATTTCCTCACGGCCAAACGCATCAGCGTACACCTGGCTCTGCTGCCGCTCCTGGAGAAGCGTGTTGTTCTGCGCACTGTTGTCGTGGAAGGGGCTGATCTGCGACTGGAGCGGGATGCTGCCGGCAGGCTGAACATCGACGATCTGCTCGTTCCGCGCCCCGGCGCATACAAGCTGCAGCTGCGAAAGGTGCAGGTCAACGGAGGAGTGCTCCGCTGGCGCGACAGGAGTGTCGCTAAAGAAGGTTTTCAGGCCGAGGCGCGCATCTCAACCCTGCTGCTCAGCGGCATCAGCCCCGGAAAGAGGGGAACCGTGAAGCTGGAGTGTAGCCTGCCGGCGCTTACCGGCGCTCCCGGCCAGATTTCCCTGTCCGGGAGTGCCAGGCTTCCCGTCAGCGGCAAGTCGCTCTCCACGCTGGAATTGGATATGGACGCCCACATCAGGCGTTTCGATGCAGGACGCTTCTGGCCCTACTATGGCAGCCACATCCCCTTTGGTCCCACCGGGGGACGGTTGGATATCTCCACCAGCTTCAAGGGTACGCCGCGGCAGTTCAGCGCCAGGGGGACGCTCCGTCTGGCCGGTGTGTCAGTGAACTGGCCGACGGTCTTCCACCACCCGGTCAACCCGCGCCTGGCAGAGCTCCAGTACGAGCTGAAGCGGGAGAAGAATTCCATCGACATGCCCCTGCTGCACTTTTCCGCCGATGGTTTCACGGTCAGGGGGAGCTGCCGGATTCAGGATGTCAACGGCCCGGACCCGCGCATCACGGCCAGGGCCTCCTCGGAGCCGTTCCAGCTTGAAAGGGTGCGCAACTGGATCCCCTACGGCATCATCGCCGACGATGCCTCCCGGTATATCGAGGAGCATATCACCGGCGGCCTGTTCCGGCTGGAGAGCGGCCTTTTGGACGGCAGGGTCAGCCAGATCGCCCACATGGAGAAGGGTACCAACTACAACGTCCTGCGCATCAAGGGGACCGTGGAGCGGGGAATTGTCAGCTACGGCCCCAACGTGCCCACCTTCTCCAACATTCGGGGGGGGCTGGATCTGCTGGGCAAGGACTTTATCCTCAGTAAGGTCACCGCCAGCTTCGGAGGCTCGCCCTTCCGGCTGGAGGGGAAGATCACCGACTATCCGCTGCTGGCTCCCTGCAGCTACCCCTTCCAGATGGAGATCAATCCCCGGCCGGCCGAGGTGGCCTGGCTGGCGCGGCTCGCCGGTTTGAGCGGGCTGGAGTTTGGCGGCACCTCGCGGCTGGTGCTGAAGGGGAGCGGCATGACCTCCTCCTATGCCCTTTCGGGCGAATGGGACCTGAAACCGGCCTCCTACTCATTCCCCGGAATCATCCGCAAGCAGCCGGGAACCGGCAACAGCCTCTCCTTCAGCTCCCTGCTGTCACCAACCGCCACACGGCTGAACAGCTTTACCTACTCCCTGCCGCCGCTGGCGCTCTCGGCCGCCGCACGGCTCGACTACGGCGTCAAACCCCGTCTGGCGTTCGAGGTCCAAACCAACCAGTTCCTGCTCAACGAGGCGCTTCCCATTCTCTCCCGCTGGCGTTCGTACCATCCCCGGGGCAGGCTCCAGGCCCATGTCAGGGGGAGCGGCAACCCGGAGGAGTTCAGCGCCATGGAGTACAGCGGAACGGTTGCCCTGCAATCCTTCGCCTTCAAGCCGGGCGAGACGTTCAGGCCGGTGAGCAACCTCAACGGCTCGCTGATCTTAAGGAACAACGGTCTGGAGGCATCCGGCATCAGCATGCAGTACGGCAGCTCTTTCATCACCGGCCGGGGGCGGGTCAGGAGCTTCAGCACCCCCGAGGCGGAGATCAGTTTGTCATCACCACAACTCCATCTACTTGATCTGGCTACCGTTCCATCCCGCCCCGATGCCGCCATCCGCGGGCTGTCGGCATCCCTTTCCGTCAGGGACAACGTCTGCGTGATCCGCTCCCTTTCCGGCCAGCTCGACTCTTCTGCCTTCGCTATCAGCGGCAGGTACGTGGGGGGGGCCGCGCCTTCGGCTGAACTCACCCTCAACTCCCGTCATCTGGACCTGGACGAACTCCTGCTGCTGATGGGAGCGGGGGGGGGGG